>Ga0265301_10000016_pt1 | contig 290355 bp, 259 predicted proteins | sample AusTroGonzalo_MG_2_FD_193488 | JGI IMG/M metagenome (GOLD analysis project Ga0265301, IMG submission 193488) | Bovine rumen microbial communities from tropical cattle in Woodstock, Queensland, Australia - Gonzalo_04 | ecosystem: Host-associated > Mammals > Digestive system > Stomach > Rumen ... | reverse complement strand
ATGAGACTTCCCTTGAGGGTCGTGGGAGACTACCACGTTGATAGGCAGGAAGTGTAAGGCCTGAGAGGGTTTTAGCTGACCTGTACTAATCGCCCGAAAGACTTTCTCTAGGAGAAAAATAAGCCAATGAAGCAAGAGTAAAAGTTTGTGACGCGAGGAACTCCTCGGGTTGTATCTCTCAAGCCATATAGGCCGTGGCTATAGCGGTGAGGATCCACCTCTTCCCATTCCGAACAGAGAAGTTAAGCTCACCATCGCCGATGGTACTGACCCACCAGTTGGGAGAGTAGGTAGCTGCGGTTTTTTGGAGCCCCGAGTGTCGCAAGACATTCGGGGCTCTTTTTTATAGAATATTCATCATGGCGTCGAGGCGGGCGGCGACTTCGGCGATCGTGCCGGTGCCGTCGATTTCGTGGTACTGACCGCGGGCGGAGTAGAAGTCCACGAGCGGCTCCGTCTTGGCGTGGTAGGTATGGATGCGGTTCTCGATGACCTCGTCCTTCGCGTCATCGGCCCGGCCTTCGATGGCCGCGCGGTGCCGGATCCGCTCCTTGATCATCTCGTCCGGAATCATCAGCGAGAGGACTCCGTTGACCTTACCGCCGCGATCGGCAATCATCTGCGCCAGGGCCTCGGCCTGCGCAATCGTGCGCGGGAACCCGTCGAGCAGGAAGCCCTTGACCTCTTTTACACTATCGAATTTCGAAGCGATCATCCCCTCGACGACCTCATCCGGAACGAGGTTCCCGGCGTCGATCAGGGCTTTCGCCTGAAGACCAAGCGGAGTCCCGGCGGCAATCTCGCCGCGCAGCAGATCTCCCGTGGAGAGGTGGCAGAGTTGATACTTTTCCCGTAGTGAGACGGCCTGTGTGCCTTTACCGGCCCCCGGAGGGCCAAAGAGAATGTAGTACTTCATATGCTTATTCGTCGAGAATCCAGATATCCGGAAGGTTGCGCCCGAGCTCGTCATAATCGAGCCCGAAGCCGAGGATGAACTTGTCCTCTATCGTGATCGCGCTGTATTCCGGGGCGGGGGCCTCCGGCCCGTTCGTCCGGCGGAAGGCCGCTTCCTTGAACAGCATCGTGCAGACCACCGATGACGCAGCGCCCTTTTCTGCGAGGTACTGCTTCAGCGCCTCGACGGTCGTTCCCGTATCGACGATGTCCTCGACGATGATGACGCGGCGGCCCTTGACCTCGGCCGTGACGTCCATCAGGGTCCGGACGTGGCCGGTACTCTGGACACCCTCATAGGAGCTGAGCTTGATCGAGGCGATCTCCAGGTTGAAGCGCAGGCGCTTCATCAGCTCTGCGGTGAAGAGGATCGCGCCGTTCAGCACGCAAAGCAGCAGCGGGGGTGTCCCGCCGTCTTCCGAGGTAAAGTCAGCATTGAGTTTCTCGGCAATGCGGTCGATGGATTTTTCAAGATCCGCCTGCGGAATGTAGGGGCGGAAAGTCTTGTCGTGAAGAGTGATTCGCTGATCGTTCATATCAAGTATCGAAAAACAAATTTACGCAAGAAAAACCGGAAAGTGAAAAAAAGATTTGCTTTTTCACCGGCAGCGCCGTAACTTGACTTCTGAGATGCGTCGATTTGGCCTCATAATGCTCTCACTTTTAGAAGTGACGGCCCTTTTTGGGGGTGCTCAGGGGATTTCCGACCCTGAAACGGCCATCGCGCGGGCGGCCGACGTGTCCGACGTGCAGGAAGTCGACGCCGCCGAACTCGAGCGTTACGAAGCCCTGCTCCGGCGCCCGCTTCCGATCAACCGGGTCGGCGAAGTGCGGCTCGAGGACGCGGGACTATTCAGCGCTTACCAGATCGCCGCCCTGGCCGACTACCGGATCCGCTGCGGCGACATTCTCTCGGCAACGGAGCTCGCGCAGGTGGATGGCTTTACCCGGGAACGGGCGAAGGCCCTCCGGCCCTTTCTCGACTTCTCGCCACGGGAGGCGGAGTCGAAGGAGCGATGGAAACCGTCGGGCGAGCTCGTCTGGAAGCCGCAAAAGTGGAAGACGCATCTCGAGCTGGGAAATACGCTGGAGTTATCCTACAGCCCGAGCGGAAGCCGAAACCTCTCGCTCTCGGGCGGCGGATCGCGCCTACAGTGGCAGCTGACCCTCGGGGATTACCGGGCGCGCTTCGGGCAGGGCCTGCTCCTGTGGAACGGCTTTTCGACTTCGGGGGTGACCACCCTCGGCGGCTTTGCCCGGACCGGGGCCTCCGGGGTGGTTCCCTCGCGCTCCTGGTCGGAAGGAACAGCGCTTCGAGGCGCGGCTGGGCAGCTGCATTTCGGCCGCTGGCGGGCGAGCGTTTTCGCCGCGGGAGGCTATGCGAAGGACGCAGGACCCCTGCTCGTCGGGGCGGGCCTCAGCCGGACTTTCCGCAATGGCCAGCTCGGCCTTACGGGCTATCGGAAGGGCCTGGAGCGGGCACCCGACGGGACGGCGCTCCGGGACGGCGAGCTGAAACTCAGCGCCGACTTTTTCTGGAACCACCGGGGGAGGGAGTACTTCGGCGAAGCGGCTTTTGACGCGCTGAAACGGCAGACGGCCTTTGTCGGAGGACTGCGCTGGCCGCTCGGGGGCGAGGGGATGCGCCTCGCCCTGACGGGACGTTATTATCCCGCGGCCTACGGGGCGCCCTATGCCGCCGCGCTCCGGGCGGGATCAAAGACAGCGGACGAGACGGGTCTTGCCCTCGGTTGGGAATGGGGCTCGCCGTACAAGCTCAAGCTGACGCTCATCGGCGATGCCGCCCTGCAGGGCCTCGGCGGGGAAAAACGCAAGCGGCAGCTCAAGCTCTTTCAGGAGCTCGGCTGGCAGCTTGATCCGGCCTGGCGGCTGGAACTACGTGCCACCGAGCGCTTTCGGGACGGCGCCTATACCGGCACGAACGGCCGCGGCCGGGCCGAGCTGCGGACGGATGTGAAATGGCAAAGGGGACCCTGGCGGCAAAACCTCCGCCTCGATGCCGTGCGCTGCGTCCGGACGGGCTTTCTGAGCTATATCGAGCAGGGGTATGACGATGCGAAACATCGCCTCTGGCTGCGCGAGACCTTCTTTTTCGCCGATCGCTGGGCGGACCGGGTCTATGCCTATGAGCGGGATGCCCCGGGCGGCTTTTCCGTGCCGGCCTTCTACGGGCGGGGGCTGAAACTCGCCGCGCTCGGGGGATGGAAACTGCGCCTGCTGCAAAAGCGTCTGCGCCTTTCCCTCTACGGGCGCGCGTCCGCTCAGTTCTATCCTTTCCGGGGATATCAAAAAAAGACCCGGACGGATGCCCGGGTGCAAGTGCAGCTTACTTTCTGACGGTCAGTTTCTGGCCGATACGGATATTGTTGTTTTTCAGCTTGTTCCAGCGTTTGAGGTCATCGACGCTGACCCCGAACTGCCGGGCGATCTTGGAGAGGTTGTCGCCCTTTTTGACCGTGTATTCGCTCTCGGCGGGGATGATCTCGCCGGAAGCGGTGCGCGTGATGACGCGGGGTCCGAGGAGCTCATCCTTGCGGTGCAGATAGAGGGAATCCTCCACGGCGATGTAGGCGGAAAGATAGGTTGCCGGGATGCGGAGCACGTCGCCCTCCGTGCCCCGGATAATCTGTCGGTAATACTGCGGATTGAACTGTGCAAGCGTTTCCACCGGGATGCCGACGAGCTCGCTGACTTGCTGGAAATGAAGCAGATCCGTCACTTCGAACTCCATAAAGTCCTCTGGAGCGAGCGCCTCCTCCGGGACGATGCCGTGCTGCGGATAATAGTGGAAGACATAGGCCGCGGCGACGAACTTGCCCATATACTCGCGGGCCTCGGTCGAAAGCTTGCCCCGGCCCTTCGAGCCATAGAAATTGTCGCGTGCGCTATGGTAGTCCGCACCCTGGCCCTGCCGGTCGGCGCGCTCGAGCGCAGCCTGGACATTCCCCGGCCCGAAATTGTAGGCCGTGATCGCGAGCGGCCAGTCCTTGAAGCGGGCGTAGTTGTCAGCGAGCAGGCGGGCGGCGGCATCCGCGGCCTTGAACGGATCAAGGCGGTCGTCGCGGAAGGAATCCCAGACGAGGCCGTACTGCCGGGCCGTCGCGGGCATAAACTGCATCAGGCCCTGCGCGCCCTTACGCGAACGGGCGGTCGGTTTGAACTCCGACTCGACGACGGCGAGGTATTTCAGCTCCTCGGGAAGGCCGTAGGAGAGGAAGGTCTCCGCCAGGATGGGGAAGTAATATTGTGACAGGCCGATCATCCGCGGCAGGCTCGCCTTCCTAAGGTAGATGCCTATCCATTTGCGCACGTCGTCGTTGTAGGTCAGCGGCACGGCGGAGCGGATGGCTGCGATGCGCGCGACCAGGACCGAATCCGGGACATCGAGGGTGTAGCGCTCGAGGCTGTCCTTCGCCTCCGTCCGGAGCGGGAATTCCGCCATCCCTTCCGTGTACCAGCGGGCCTGCAGCGGCGTTTCCGCCTCCAGGGCCGGACTCAGGGGAGAAGCAGCGAGCGAATCGCGCAGCTGCCCGATCAGGCGCTCCATCGAGTCGCGCTCGCGCAGCAGGCGCTGATTCTGCTCCCGTAGTTCCTTCCGGCTTCCGCCGTTCTGGGCAAACAGGGCCGTCCCGGCCAGAAGGGCCAGGCAAGCAATAGCAATCAAACGGCGGGAAATACGCATAATCCGCTGCATCAGAAGGAAATACCGATCCGGAGGCCCGGGCCGCTCGACATCCCGCCCTGGGTCATCGCGAGCGAGCTCTCGGGAACGAAGATGGTCGGCTCCACGCGGAGGGCGATATCGTCTGAAACCTGGAAATCCTGCATATAGGCGAAGACGTTCGCGTCAATGATCTGCAGGAGGTAGAACGCGGCGGTCGCCAGGATGGCGTAATCGCGGTAGCGGCGGAAGACGTTGCGGTAATAGAGGGCGGTCTCGGACTTGACCGGGCCGTCATAGGCGATATCCGGGTCGTTCGCCCGGCGGTAGATGTCGCGGTAGCGGATGTAGTTCTTGTGGTTCGTCGCCCAGAAATGGATCGAGCCCATCATCGCGCCCCAGTAGATCGGGATCTTCCAATATTCGTTGTTATAGGCCTGTCCGAGGCCGGGAACGAGGATGGAATAGATCGTCGCCTTGCCCGCCTGGTTCGGGATGTCGGGCTTGTAGGAGATCGCGCCGTCGAGCAGGGTCCCCCAGTAGGCGACGCCCGCTCCGATGTAGCACCATTTCGCGCGAACGGGATGGCCGGTATTCTGGTAATACATACCGAGGCCGACGCCCGTACCGATGGTTCCATAAACGAGGGGGAGCTTCCAGTAGTCGCGGTTATTGAACTGGTAGCCGCCGACAAAGACCATCGATCCGGCGAAGAGGGTGCCGATCCGGGCGTCCCGCGTGTGCGTCACGCCGTCGAAGAACTCCCGGAAGGAGAACATCGTATCGGTCGAGTCCTTCTTGAACGAAGTCGTGTCACCGGGCTCGTTGTAGCTCTGCGTGAAGGCTTCCTCCTTGAACTGCGCCTGCGCCGGAGCCGCACCGAAGAGCGCCCAGGCGAAAAGGCCCAGGAGCGTCTGCAACAGCAGTTTCGGGATGCGGGTCTTCCGGCTCACGATCTTACTCTCCGCCGTTTTCCAGTGCCTCGAGGAAACGGTCCAGCTGCTCCTCGGAGGAGAAGCGTACCGTCATCGTGCCGCCCTTGCCGGATGCGGCCCGCTTGAGGGAGATGCTGCTTTCGAAATAGCGTCCGAGCTGTTCGATGACGCGGACATAGCTCTCGGGAAGGGTCTCCGGGGGCAGGGTGGAGAGGGCCGGGCGCTGCAGGCGGCGGACCCGCTCTTCGAGCTGCCGGACGGAGAGGTCTTCGCGGACGATCCGGTCGCAGAGGCTTTCCTGGATCATCGGATCCTCGACGGAAAGGAGCACTTTCGCGTGTCCGACGCTGATCTGTCCGATCTTGAGGTCGTGCTGCACCCGGGCCGGAAGGCGGAGCAGGCGGAGGGTGTTCGTCACCGTCACGCGCTTCTTGCCGAGGCGGTCGGCCAGCTGCTCCTGCGTCAGCTCGCATTCTTCGATCAGGCGGCGGTAGCTCAGGGCTTCCTCGATCGGGTCGAGGTCTTCGCGCTGGATGTTCTCGACGAGGGCCATCTCGAGGAGCCGGACATCGGTCTCGGCTTCGCGCACGAAGGCCGGGACTTCGCTCAGGCCGGCGATCCGGGCGGCGCGGAAACGGCGTTCGCCGCTGATGATTTCGTAGAACTCGCCGGAGCGGCGGACCGTAATCGGCTGAATCAGACCGAAATTGCGGATCGAGACGGCGAGGGCGTCGAGGCTCTCGCGGTCAAAACTCAGTCGCGGCTGCTGCGGATTCGGACGGATCCGGTCCAGGGGAAGCAGCAGGACGTTTTCCTCCGGGGTGGTCTCCTCAGGAGCCGCCTCCACCGGGGCGCTCTCTTCTTCCTGCGGCGCTTCGGCCGGCGTTTCCGGCGCAGCGGGTGCGGCGGGCTGCTGGTGCAGGAGTCCGTCCACCGTTTCGGCGTCCCCGAGCAGGGCGCTCAGGCCTCTGCCGAGTCCGTGTTTATTTTTCTGGGAAGTGCTCATAAGCTTTCCTTCGTATGCTTTTCGAGAACCTCGCGCGCGAGGCTCATATAATTGTTCGTACCGTTGCTCGTCGGGTCGTAGAGAACGATCGGCTTTCCGTGAGACGGGGCCTCGGAGAGGCGGATGTTGCGCTGGATGATGGTCTTGAACACCATATCCTTGAAATAGTCGCGCAGCTCACCGGAAACCTGCGTGTGCACTTTCGTGCGACCGTCGTACATCGTGATGAGGAAACCCTCGATCGAGAGGCCGGGGTTGATCTTGCCCTGTACGAGACGGATCGTCTGCAGGAGCTTGCCGAGGCCCTCGAGGGCGAAGAATTCCGGCTGCACCGGGATGATGACCGAATCGGCAGCCGTCAGGCAGTTGACCGTGATCAGGCCGAGGGAAGGGGAGCAGTCGATGATGATGTAGTCGTACTCATCCTTGACCGGGGCCAGGGCCTTCTGCAGGAGGAACTCCCGCTTCGGCTGGTCGCTCAGCTCGAGCTCGGCACCGACCAGGTTGATGTGCGAGGGGAGCAGGAACATCCCCGGCATCTCGGTCTCCCGGATGGCTTCGTGGACGTCCAGCTGTCCGATCAGGACTTCATAAACCGAATGCGACAGGCATTCCTCCGGCGTAACGTTCAGGCCGGAGCTGGTATTGGCCTGCGGGTCGGCGTCCACCAGGAGAACCTTCTTCTCGAGGACGGAGAGCGACGCGGCCAGGTTGATGGCGGTGGTCGTTTTTCCGACCCCGCCTTTCTGATTGGCTATAGCGATTGTCTTACCCATTGTTGCTTGGTAAAAAAGTGGGCAAAGATAGCAATTTTTTATCGATTTCGGTATGCCTCCAGGGCCTTTTCGAGCACAAAGAGCGCCCGCTTCAGATCTTCGATTTTCAGCACGTAGGCCATCCGGACCTGGTTCCGCCCGAGGCCCGGGCTCGAGTAGAAGCCGGCGGCCGGGGCCATCATCACCGTCTCGCCGTCCGGGACCGTGCCGTCATCCCATACAAAGTCGGACAGGATCCAGCGGCAGAAGTCCTCCGCATCCTCGACCGGCAGGGATACGACGCTGTAGAAGGCGCCGCCGGGAACGGGCGTCATCACCCCGGGAATGCGGTTGAGCCCCGCGATGAAAAAGTCGCGCCGGGCCTTGTATTCGTCGAAGCACGCCTTCGCATAGTCTTCCGTGCCTTCGATCGAGGCCTCGGCGACAATCTGGCCGAGCAGCGGCGGGCTGAGTCGCGCCTGCGCGAACTTGAGGATGGCCGCCATCAGTTCCTGATTGTGCGAAGCGACGAGACCGACGCGGATGCCGCATTCGGAATAGCGCTTCGACATCGAATCGATCAGCACGACATTCTGCTCCAGCCCCGGCAGCGCCATCGCCGACAGGAAGGGCTCCCCGTCATAGACGAACTCGCGGTACACCTCGTCCGAAATCAGGAACAGGTCGTGCCGGAGCACCAGTTCGCGCAGGCGCAGGAGTTCCTCCCGCGTATAGACGTAGCCGGTCGGGTTGTTCGGATTGGAGATCAGGATGGCCCGGGTCCGCGGCGTAATGACCGCTTCGTAGGCTTCGACGGGCGGGAGGGCAAAGCCGGTCTCGATCGTCGACGGGATGGTGCGTACGGTAACCCCCGCGAGGCGGGCGAAGGAGATGTAATTCGCATAGGTAGGTTCCGACATAATCAGCTCGTCGCCGGGATCCAGGCAGGCCATAAAGGCGAAAAGAAGGGCCTCTGAGCCGCCTGTGGTGACGATCATCTCGTCGGTCCCGAGCTCGATCCCGAAGCGGCGGTAGTAGCCCGCGAGCTTTTCGCGCAGGCTCAGGATGCCCTGGCTCGGCGAATACTCCAGCGTGGTCCGGGTGACGGTTTTCAGCGCCGCGAGCGCCTTCGGGGGCGTCGGCAGGTCGGGCTGTCCGATATTGAGATGATAGACCTTGACGCCCCGCTTTTTGGCCGCGTCGGCGTACGGCGTAAGTTTTCTGATCGGCGAGGCAGGAACCTGCTGCCCCTTCTGCGAAATCTGTGGCATAAACTTATTCTAAGGAATTCACAAAAATACGAAATAAATCCCGAAAAAAATAGCTATCTTTGCACACTTTGTACACTTGAACGAGAATATGGGAATTGTAGATATAATCAAGAAATTTTTCGGCACGAAATCCGAGCGCGATATGAAGGCGATCCGCCCGATGCTCGATCAGATTCTGGCCGCATATCCGGGCATTGACGCCCTTACCGACGACGAGCTCCGCGCCCGTTCCGCCGCCCTCCGGAAGAAGATCTTCCAGGTCGAGGAACCCTTCGAGAAGCGTGCGGAGGAGATCCGTCAGGAGATGGAACGCGAGGACATTCCGATCGAGCGCAAGGTCGCCCTTTCGGAGGAGTCCGACAAACTGGTGAAAGACGAGGACGAGGCGATCGAGAAGATCCTGCTGGAAGTGCTTCCGGAGGCCTTCGCGATTATGAAATCGACCGCCCGCCGCTTCGCTCAGAGCCCCGAGATCAGCGTCAACGCGACCGATTTCGACCGCGACCTGGCCGCTTCCGGCAAGGACTTCGTCCGGATCGAAGGCGACAAGGCCCTCTGGCAGAACCACTGGATGGCCGGTGGCAACGAGATCACCTGGGATATGGTCCACTACGACGTGCAGCTGATCGGCGGCATCGTCCTGCATCAGGGCAAGATCGCCGAGATGGCGACCGGTGAAGGCAAGACCCTCGTCGCGACCCTTCCGGTCTTCCTGAATGCGCTCGCCGGCAAGGGCGTGCACGTGGTGACCGTCAACGACTACCTGTCCAAACGAGACTCCGAGTGGATGGGCCCGCTGTATCAGTTCCACGGCCTGTCCGTCGACTGCATCGACAAGCACGAGCCGAACTCCGACGCCCGCAAGCGCGCCTACAACTGCGATATCACCTTCGGTACGAACAACGAATTCGGCTTTGACTACCTGCGCGACAATATGGCGATCCGCTGGGACGACCTCGTGCAGCGCAAGCACCATTACGCGATCGTCGATGAGGTCGACTCCGTTCTCATTGACGACGCCCGTACTCCGCTCATCATTTCGGGTCCGGTGCAGAAGACCGACTCCGACGACCAGTTCGTCGAGTTCCGTCCCTACGTCGAGAACCTTTATCAGAAGCAGCGCGCCCTGGTCAACCAGACGCTCAACGACGCCAAACGGGCGATCGCGGCCGGCAACGAAAGCGAGGGCGGAATGCTCCTGCTCCGCTGCCACAAGGGTCTCCCGAAGTACCAGCCACTGATCAAGTTCCTCAGCGAGAGCGGTATGAAGGCCCTGCTGCAGAAGGCTGAGAACTACTATATGCAGGACAACGAGCGCGAGATGCCGACGGTGACCGACGCCCTCTATTTCGTGATCAGCGAGCAGCAGAATACCGTCGATATGACCGACAAGGGCCACGAAGTCCTCGCCGGCGCGGTCTCCGATCCGAAGTTCTTCGTCCTGCCCGACATCGGCGCGGCGATCGCGGAGATTTCCCGTATGGACATCACCGAGGAGGAGAAGATGCAAAAGCGCGAGGAGGTCCAGCAGGACTACGCCCTCAAGAGCGAGCGCGTGCACACGATGATCCAGCTCCTGAAGGCCTACGCGATGTTCCAGAAGGAGGTCGATTACGTCATCATCGACGGCAAGGTCAAAATCGTCGACGAATCGACGGGTCGTATTATGGAGGGTCGCCGCTGGAGCGACGGTCTGCACCAGGCGGTCGAGGCGAAGGAAAACGTCAAAGTCGAAGCCACGACGCAGACCTTTGCGACCGTCACGCTGCAGAACTTCTTCCGTATGTACCACAAGCTCGCGGGTATGACCGGTACTGCCGAAACGGAGGCCGGTGAATTCTGGAGCATCTATAAGCTGGACGTCGTGGTCATCCCGACGAACCGCCCCGTGATCCGTATCGACCACAACGACGTCATTTATAAGACGAAGAAGGCCAAGTACGCCGCCGTCATCGACAAGGTTGCCGAGCTGATCGCGCAGGGCCGTCCGGTCCTCGTGGGTACGACCGATGTCGAGACTTCCGAGCTCCTGAGCCGTATGATGCGCCTTCGCGGCATCAAGCACAACGTCCTGAATGCGAAGGAGCACGCCCGCGAGGCGGAGATCGTCGCACAGGCCGGTTTCTCTTCGACGGTCACCATCGCGACCAATATGGCCGGCCGTGGTACCGATATCAAGCTGTCCAAGGAGGTCAAGGAGGCGGGCGGTCTCGCCATCATCGGCACCGAGCGCCACGACTCCCGTCGCGTCGACCGGCAGCTGCGCGGTCGTTCCGGCCGTCAGGGCGACCCGGGTTCCTCCATCTTCTTCGTCTCGCTTGAGGACAAGCTGATGCGTCTGTTCGGCTCCGAACGGATCGCCGGCATCGTTGATAAGCTCGGTATGCGCGACGACGAGGCCCTCGAGAATTCGATGCTCTCGAAGTCGATCGAAAGGGCGCAGCGCAAGGTCGAGGAGAACCACTTCGGCGTTCGTAAGCACCTGCTCGAGTACGACGACGTGATGAACAACCAGCGTAAGGCGATCTACGCCCGGCGCCGCAACGCCCTCTCCGGCGAGAAGATCGACATCGACATCGCGAATATGATGGCGGATACGGCGGCGATCGTCGCGGAGAACGGCATCGGAGACGATTCGAAGGCCTACCGCGAATACGCCGACCGGCACAATTTCCACCGCGGCTCCGAGCACACGGCGCCCGAGGATGCGCCGTTCCAGGCCTTCCGCGAATACCTGATGGGTCACCTGTCGCTCGATGTGGACTTCACCGCGGCCGAGTTCGACGCGATGAACGTGGAACAGCTCTCCGAGCGCGTCCTGAAGCTCCTGCAGCAGGGCTACGCGCAGCGGATGGAGACCCTCGCACAGCGCGTCAACCCCGTCATCCGCAACGTCTATGAGACGAAGGGCTCGATGTACGAGAATATCGCTATCCCGATCACCGATGGCCGCAAGTTCCTCAATATGTCGGTGAACCTGCAGAAGGCCTACGAGACCGAGAGCCGCGAGGTGGCTCGCCAGCTGACCCGCCGCCTGATCCTGATCCAGATCGACGAGCACTGGAAGCAGCACCTGCGCGATATGGACGACCTGCGGCAGAGCGTGCAGAACGCCCGCTACGAGCAGAAGGATCCGCTCGTGGTGTACAAGCACGAAAGCTACAACCTCTTCTCGACGATGCTCGAGGAGATGTATCTCGATACGCTGGGCTTCCTGCTCCGCAGCGGCCTGGCCCTGCGGGAAAAGGCCCCGGAGCGCGCTCCGCAGCCCCGTCGCACCGATATGAGCCAGATGCGCACGAACGATCCGTCGAAGATGGTCACCAACGGTCCGCAGGCAGCCCGCGGTCCGGTCGTCGCCGAGAAGAAGGTCGGGCGCAACGATCCCTGCCCTTGCGGATCAGGCCTCAAATACAAGAACTGTCACGGAAAAGGATTAGTATAAATATAAATATATAAGGATATGGAAAACATCACTAACGAAAGCAGCCGGATCAGCGCCGGCACCATCATCCGGGGTGAAATCAGCACTCCGAACGATCTTCGCATCGACGGGTACTTCCAGGGAAAGGTCATTTCCAAGGGAAAGGTGACCGTAGGGGAAAAGGCTGTCATTACCGGTGACATCGTCTGCCAGAACGTCGAGTTCGCGGGCACGATGAAGGGCAACTTCTACGTGAAGGACACCCTCGCGCTCAAGAGCACCTGCAAGGTGGACGGCGACCTGAATACCCGCCGTCTGCAGATGGATCTCGATGCGGTGTTCAACGGCAACTGCCGGATGATCTCCGAAACCGAGTTCGCCAAGCTGACCGAGCCGATCGTCGGTTCCGTCCCGAAGGCCCCCGCGCCGGCACCCGCAGCCGCTCCCGCGGCTCCGGCAGCTCCCGCTGCAACAGCCCCCGAGGCTCCGGCTCAGCCGCAGTCCCGTCTCCGTCCGTTCGGAAAGTAATCCGCTAGAGCGGATCTACATCGAGGGAAATGTGCTGGCCGCCGTAATGGCGCGCCACAGCGAAATCCTGAAGAAGCGTTGCGATGCGACGCTTCTTTTGTGTTAGTGCCCGGTCACGAGGCAGGCAGATGCGGATCTGTCGGAGGCCTTCCGATGCGGGCGGCGGGAAGGGGCCGGTGACGCAGGCGGGGCCGAGCAGGGCCCCGAGCTGGCCGGCCAGTTCGTCCGACAGGAAGGCCAGTCGCTTCTCGCTGACGGGATCGCTCAGCGTAATGCGGAGCATCCGGGTGCAGGGCGGCAGGCCGGCCTCGGCGCGTTCGGCGAGCAGCCCTTCGGCATAGCCGTTGAAATCCCCGGCGGCAAAATGAGCCCAGAGGGGATGCTGTGCCCGGGCGGTCTGGATCACGAAAGTCACCCCGCTCCGGCAGCGCCCGTAAAGGCTTTCCAGCAGCTGCGCGGCGCGTTCGTCGGCGCGAAAATCGGTCTGCGACAGCAGGAGGGCATCGGCCTGGACGAGGGCGACGAGGGAAAAGTCGGCGAGGTCCACGCCGCTGCGGAGTAGCTCCGCCTGCGGACCGATGAGCAGGGCGCCCGACTCGATGCGGGTCCGTCCGAAGAGGGCGATCGCTTCCTCCTCTACCTGCTCCCGCGGGCAGTAGGCGCTGTGCTGCGGAATGAGCAGGAGTGCTTTTCCGGGGCAGTTACGGATGCTGTCGATGAGGCGGCGGGAGAGCAGGCCCGGCATTCCCCGTTTGCGCCGCTCGGCGGGGATGTCGATGATTTCTATAGCTCTTTCAGCCGGGGCCGCTGTGGGCAGGGAAAGCGAGAGGAAACGTCCGGCGCGGGCGTTGTAAAGGCTTTCCAGTGAGGGAGTTGCGCTGCCGAGGATGACCCGGGCGCCAGGATGAAGGCCGGCGAGGAAAATGGCGGCCGAGCGGGCATTATAGCGCGGTGCGGGCGCATCCTGCTTGTAGGAAGGGTCGTGCTCGTCATCGACGAGGATGAGGCCCAGCTCCCGGTGCGGCAGCAGCAGGGCCGAACGGGTCCCGAGCAGGAGGTACGGCCCCTCGGCTTGAAGCGCCGCCGCAATGTCCCGGCGCCGGGCCGGAGTTTCGGCGCTGTGGTAGCAGAGCAGGCCGGGGAAATGGGCGGAGAATTCCCGCTCGCGCTGTTCGCCCTGGGCGATTTCGGGAACGAGGAGCAGGACGCTCTTTCCCGCGGCGAGGGTCTTCGCGATGAGCTGCTGAAAGACGGCCCGGCGATCGGGGTCGGCGCCGCTCAGCAGGAGGGTCCGGCCTTCCGGGGCGGCATCGATCTGCGCGAGCACATCGGCCTGGGCGGCTGTCGGCGGGGGAAGGGGCGTGCCCTGTGCCTCGGGGCGGGATGGACCTCCGGAAAGCTCGGCTTCAAGCGCCTGAATCTCGGCCTGGTATCGGGCACGGGTCGTATCAAAACGGGCTTTCTCGCACTGCAGGCGTAGCTTTTCGAGGCGCCGGCGCTTTTGCTCAAGCACGCGGGCGGCCGTCTCCTCGCTCTCGCTTTTTTGCAGGGGATAGGCGCTCTTATAGACTTCTCCGACGGTGCAGAGATAGTAATCGGCTAGGGTCCGCCAGAAGCGGATTTCTGTCTCCGTGATGGGGGAGAGACCGGTTACAGGCGCTCCTGCGCGCTGGATCTTCTCCGGCGGGAGGCTCGTCTCCACCCCGACGCCGCTCACGAGGCCGACATAGCTCCTTCCCATCAGGCCGACGCGGATGCGCGTCCCGACAGTGGGCGCAGGACCGGGGCCCTCCCAACGGTAAACCGGTTCCCAGGGCAGCGCCAGGGGAACGATCACCGAAAGCAGGAGCGGGGAGGAGGACATTGTCCGGGGCGCTACTGCGCCGATTTCGCGGCACTCTCGCCGGCCAGGGCGCCGGTCGAGAAGGCGAGCTGCAGGTTATACCCGCCGGTGTCGGCATCGATGTCGAGCACTTCGCCGGCGAAATACAGACCGGGCACGTCCCGGGACTCGAGGGTCTTCGCGATGATCGCGCCGGTATCGACGCCGCCGGCCGTGACGACCGCGCGTTCGAAGCCGACAAAGCCTTCGATCTCGAGCTTCCAGTCCTTCAGCGCAGCGGCGAGGGAATTGATGCTCACCTGCGGGCAGCTCCGCAGGAAAGCCTGCGTCAGCTCCCAGGGAAGGAGTTTGCCGAGCAGGATGCGGAAGAGGCGCTGGAAGGCCACGCCGCGGCTCCGGGGATCGGCCTTGACCTCTTCCCAGCGGGCGTGGACATCTTCGTCGAGACGCTCCAGTTCGACGGCGGGTTTGAGGTCAATCGATACCGCGACCTTCCGGCCGGCGGTGATCGCCTGCACGGCGCGGCGGCTGACCATAAAGCCGATCGGGCCTTCGAGGCCGCCGTCCGTGAATTCGAGGTCACCGAACTCGCTCTGCACGGGATTGCCGTCCACGAGGAGGCTGAGCTGTACGTTTTCGAGTTTGTTGCCGCAAAGGGCCTCGCCGAGCGGGGTCATCGGCGTGATGCGCTCGATGTGGCCGGGGAGGACGGGATAGCCCTCGGGCAGGGGATTGATCGGCCGGCGGGGTTTGCGGCCGCCGCCGGGGACCCGCGTCCGGAAGTCCTCGCGGACCGACTCCGTCAGCGGCGTATCCTTTACTTTATAGCCCGCGGGCACGAGGGCGGTCAGCGAAGGCAGCAGGGGCGTCACCGGAACCCCGAGCGCTTCGGCCCAGCGGTACCCGTCGCCCGTGGAACCGGTACCGGGGTAGGAGAGGCCGCCCGTCGCGATAATGAGGCGGGAGCAGAGGTAGCTCTCCGGCTCGACCGTCGTCTCGGTGCGGGGCTTGGGTTGCGGGGCACGCTTGCCGCCGCGCTGCCCGGCTTCGTCCGGCCGCGGCCGGAACTCCTTGACGGTCGTCAGGCTGCAGCTGAGCTGGAAGCCGCGTTTGGTCTTCTCAATGTTGTGCACCTCGCAGCCCGTTACGATGCGGACGCCGGCCAGGGTGCAGGCGCGAAGGAGCGTGTCGACGACGTCTCCGGCCAGATGCGAGGCCGGGAAGGCGCGGTCGCCGCGTTCGACGACGCTGCGGAGGCCGTAGGTTTTCAGCAGCTCGACCATTCCCTCCGGCGTGAGGTTGTGCAGCGCCGGGGAGAGAAAGGTAGCCTGTGTCCGGATATGGGGAGAGAAATCCTCCCAGGGTTTGACGTTCGTGAAATTGCAGCGGCCTTTACCGGTAATCATCAGTTTCCGGCCGGCTTTCGGCATCTTTTCGAGCACGGTCACCGTGCCGCCGTTTTCGGAATGGGCGAAGGCCGTCGCGGCTGCGTAAGCCGCCATCAGTCCCGCGGCGCCGCCCCCTACAATCACAATGTCAGATTTCATCGTAAGATACGTGTTACTGGGTACAAAAATACACAAAATCTCCGGGATTGCCTCAAGTTTTGCGGGGGAGGGATACTTTTTTTGTAAAAAATGCGTATCTTGCAAAACTAACCACGGTATCCGTACTCTAGACTATGACTGAGAAGCAAATTGTCATCCGTTATACCGAATACACTTCGGCTTCGGAGATGACTCCGGAAGATCAGAAAGTTGTCAATGCCGCCCTCGAGGCCCGCATCGGTTCCTATTCCCCGTATTCGCATTTCCAGGTCGGCGCGGCCCTGCTGCTCGCCGACGGGACGATCATCAAGGGCGCCAATCAGGAGAACGCCGCCTATCCCTCCGGCCTCTGCGCCGAAAGGACGGCCCTCTTTGCCGCCGGTGCGAATTATCCCGACGTGCCGCCCCGGACGCTGGCGATCGTGGCCTTCGACCACGGACACCTGCTCGATGAACCGGCAACGCCCTGCGGCTCCTGCCGTCAGGTAATGGCCGAAAGCCAGAAACGGGCCGGCGGACCGATCGCCGTCATCCTGATCGGCGCGCGGCGGATCTGGAAGTTCGACAGCGTGGATGCCGTCCTTCCCTTCATTTTCGATAGCTTGTAACAGGATAATAGAAAAGGCCGCCCGGACGGCCTGTTTTTTTAATTCAGGAGTTCGAGGTCTTTCTTCAGGATGACCTTCGGTTCGATTTTCCGGACCTTCTCGAAGAGGCGGATCTGGTTCCCGAGGGAGAGATAGACCTTGTCTTCGTGCTTACCCTTCCGCCACCATTTGTAGAATCCGACCGGATCCGTATCGAAAGGAATCTTCGCCTCGATCCCGCTCGGATAGCCGGGATAGTCGATATTGAGGTTCAGACCCATAATCTTCTTGTAATAGACGGGGTCCTTGCGGCGGAGTTTGCTCATCAGGGGGAGGAAGAGCTCGAAGTTGTCGAGTTGGATGGACTTCTCCCGGACGGCCATACGGTGCAGCCTCACGGGATCAAAATTAATCCACTCTCCGAGCATCAAGGTCATCTCACCATCCTCCGTCTCGAGGGTCAGGAGGTCAGTGGAGATATAACGCTTTTCGCTGTCGAGCGGATACTGTTCCATTGCCGGAGCCACTCATCAGATTCGAACTGACGACCTGCGCGTTACGAATGCGCTGCTCTACCGACTGAGCTAAAGTGGCATACCGATTACGGGAATCGGGTTTGCAAAGTTATGAACTTTTTTTGAAAGTGCAAAAAAAGGGCACAAAAAAAGGGAAAGCCCCTTGCATCGCACCGCTACAACCTCCTACCTTTGCTGCCTTCCGACCCTGGAGGATTCGGAGGGAGCTGGTCGTGCAAGACTTTCCCGCGGCAAAGGTAGATAATTTTTCGCTTTCCGCCAAAATTTCGTATTTTTGTCCTCCTTTTAACGACACTGTATCTATGGGTAGAATCATCCTTACGGGCGACCGCCCGACCGGAAAGCTCCATCTCGGGCATTATGTGGGTTCCCTGCGCAACCGCGTGCTGCTGCAGAACGAAGGCGACTACGAGCGTATGTTCGTCTTCATCGCCGACGTCCAAGCCCTGACCGATAACGCCGACAACCCCGAAAAGGTGCGGCAGAACATCATTGAGGTGGCCCTCGACTACCTCTCCTGCGGGCTCGATCCGGAGAAGGTCACGCTCTTTATCCAGAGCCGGATTCCGGAGCTGCACGAGATGACCCAGTTCTTCTCGAACCTGGTGACCGTCCAGCGCCTGCAGCGCAATCCGACCGTGAAGGCCGAAATGGCCCTCCGCGGATTCAACGGCGAGGTGGAGGATGACAACCGCCGCGGCCTTCCCGTGGGCTTTTTCACCTACCCGATCTCGCAGGCGGCCGATATCGCCGCATTCCGGGCGACGACCGTCCCGGCCGGCGAGGACCAGGAACCGATGCTTGAGCAGTGCCGCGAAATCGTCCGCAGTTTCAACGGGACCTACAAGTGCGACGTGCTCGTCGAGCCGTCCATCCTGCTGCCCTCGAACAAGGTCTGCCGCCGCCTGCCCGGTACCGACGGCGCGGCGAAGATGTCCAAGTCGCTGGGCAACTGCATCTACCTGAGCGACAGCCCGAAGGAGATGGAGGCGAAGGTCAAGGGGATGTTTACGGATCCGGGGCACCTCCGCGTGGAGGATCCCGGCAAGGTCGAGGGCAATACGGTCTTCACCTACCTCGACGCCTTCTGCGAACCCGACGATTTCGCGAAATTCTGGCCCGAGTATCAGAATCTCGATGAGCTGAAGGACCACTACCGTCGTGGCGGTCTCGGCGATATGAAGTGCAAGAAGTTCCTCATCAACGTGCTGAACGACCGGCTCGATCCGATCCGGGAGCGCCGGCACGCCTTCGAACAGGACATCCCCGCGGTCTATGAGATTCTCCGGAAGGGGAGCGAGGCGGCCCGCGAGGTGGCGGCCGACACCCTGTTCCGGATGAAGGACGCGATGAAAATCAACTACTTCGACGATCCGGAGCTGATCCGTCAGCAGGCGGAGAAGTATCGCGGATAGATTTCCTGTGGGCTCTCCCTTTCTTTCCCGCGCGCAGCTGCTCCTCGGCGACGAGGGGATGGCGCGCCTTGCCGCGGCCCGGGTTCTGCTCGTCGGGATCGGGGGCGTCGGCTCCTGGTGCGCGGAAGGCCTGGTTCGCAGCGGCATCCGGCAGCTGACGATCGTCGACTGCGATCGCGTCGCGCCGAGCAATGTCAACCGGCAGCTGATGGCGACATCGAAGACCGTCGGACAACTGAAGGTCGAGGCGCTGAAGGAACATCTGCTCGAGGTTGCTCCGGATGCGGAGATTACGGCCCTCCCGGAACGCTATACCGCTGAATCGGCGCTGGATTTCGAGGCGTACGACGTCGTCGTGGATGCGATCGATTCGCTCAAGGACAAGGGCGCGCTGCTCGTCCAGGCGAGCGCGGCGTCGCGGCCCCGGCTTTACAGCTCGATGGGGGCGGCCCTGAAGATCGACCCCCGGCGGGTCCGGGTCGCCGAATTCTGGGACGTGCGCGGCTGTCCGCTGGGTTCGGCCCTTCGGAAAAAACTCCGCCGCGCCGGCACCCTGCCTTCCCGCCCGATCCGCTGCGTCTTCAGCGACGAGCTCCGCGAAAACCGCGGGTCGCAGGATGAGATCGCCGGGAACGTCAACGGCTCCCTCCTGCCGATTACCGGCATCTTCGGTTTCACGCTCGCCGGACTGATCCTCCAGGATCTGATTGACGGAGAATAAAAGAGAAGCCCTGCAAACGTTTGCAGGGCTTCTCTTTTGGTTTAAAGACGCATCCTAGAGCTGCGGACCGGCCTTGACGAGGGCCTTGCCGGCGCGGTTGGATTCGTATTTGTGGAAGTTCTTGATGAAGCGGCCCGCGAGGTCCTTCGCCTTGACTTCCCACTCCTCAGCCTTCGCGTAGGTGTCGCGCGGATCGAGGATACCGGTATCCACACCTTCAAGCTTGGTAGGAACGGTGAAGTTGAAGAACGGAATCACCTTGGTCGGGGCCTTGTCGATAGCGCCGTTGAGGATCGCATCGATGATGCCGCGGGTGTCGCGGATCGAGATGCGCTTGCCGGTACCGTTCCAGCCAGTGTTCACGAGGTAAGCCTTCGCGCCGCTCTTCTTCATCTTCTTGACGAGTTCCTCGGCATACTTGGTCGGGTGGAGCTCCAGGAAGGCCTGTCCGAAGCAGGCGGAGAAGGTCGGGGTCGGCTCGGTGATACCGCGCTCCGTACCGGCGAGCTTGGCCGTGAAGCCGGAGAGGAAGTAGTACTTCGTCTGCTCGGCGTTGAGGATAGAAACCGGAGGCAGGACGCCGAAGGCATCGGCGCTCAGGAAGATGACCTGCTTGGCGGCCGGTCCGTGGCTTTCCGGACGGACGATCTTTTCGATGTGGTAGATCGGGTAGGAAACGCGGGTGTTCTCGGTGACGGACTTGTCGTTGAAGTCGATCTTGCCGTTCGCGTCGACGGTGACGTTCTCGAGGAGGGCGTCGCGACGGATCGCGTTATAGATATCGGGCTCGGATTCCTTGTCGAGCTTGATGACCTTCGCATAGCAGCCGCCTTCGAAGTTGAAGACGCCCTTGTTGTCCCAGCCGTGCTCGTCGTCGCCGATCAGCAGACGCTTCGGGTCGGTCGAGAGGGTGGTCTTGCCGGTACCGGAGAGGCCGAAGAAGATCGCGGTGTTCTCGCCGTTCATATCCGTGTTCGCGGAGCAGTGCATCGCGGCGATGCCCTTGAGCGGGAGGTAGTAGTTCATCATCGAGAACATACCCTTCTTCATCTCACCGCCGTACCAGGTGTTAAGGATGACCTGCTCACGGGAGGTGACGTTGAAGGCGACGCAGGTTTCGCTGCGGAGACCGAGCTCCTGAGGATTGTCGACCTTCGCCTTCGCGGCGCAATAGACGACGAAGTCAGGCTCCTGATCGAATTCCTTCTGGTTCTTCGGACGGATGAACATATTCGTCACGAAATGGGCCTGCCAGGCGACCTCCATAATGAAGCGGACCTTCATCCGGGTGTCGGCGTGCGTGCCGCAGAAACCGTCGACGACAAAGAGGCGCTTGCCGCTGAGCTGCTTCTGTGCGAGCTTCTTGACGACCTTCCAGGTCTTCTCGCTCATCTTGTGGTTGTCGTTGTGATATTCCTCGGTGTCCCACCAGATTTCGCCCGGGGCGCCTTCCTTGGTGGTCTTGTCATAGACAATGTACTTGTCTTTCGGGGAACGGCCGGTGTAGATACCGGTCATCACGTTGATTGCGCCGAGCTCGGTTACCTGGCCCTTGTCAAAGCCTTCGAGACCGGGCTTCGTCTCTTCGTTGTAAAGAACTTCGTAGGTGGGGTTGTAGAGAACTTCCTTCACACCCTTGATGCCATACTTGGTCAAATCGATGTTTGCCATAAATTTAGGTTATAATTGAGTTTAACTTATAAAGCGGTGTTAAATCGTGCAAATATAATAAAAATGCAGTAGTTTTCCAACGAAAAAATACGCCTCTTTTCGCTTTTGCCCATTTGATAAAAAATGTCTACCTTCGCAGGATATGACCGCACTGGAGACCTTACGGAAATACTGGGGCTACGACGCCTTCCGTCCGATGCAGGAGGAGATCGTCCGCTCCGCCCTGGAGGGCCGCGACACCCTCGCGATCCTGCCGACCGGCGGGGGCAAGTCCGTTTGTTTCCAGGTCCCGGCCCTGATGCGCCCGGGGATCGCCCTCGTGGTGACCCCGCTCATCGCGCTGATGAAGGACCAGGTGCGGCAGCTCGAGGCCCGCGGGATCAAGGCGCTTACCGTGCACGCGGGGATGACCCGGCACGAAGTCGAGCTGACCCTGAACAACGCCGCCTATGGCGATTTCAAGTTCCTGTACCTGTCGCCGGAGCGCCTTCGGAGCGAGCTGTTTCAGCGTTTTGTGCGCGCGATGGACGTGAGCTATCTGGTCGTCGACGAGGCGCACTGTATCAGCCAGTGGGGCTATGATTTCCGCCCGGATTATCTCTCGATCGGGGAGCTGCGGGACGTGCTGCCGGAGGAGGTCCCGGTCCTCGCGCTGACGGCGACGGCGACTCCGCGCGTGGCGGAGGACATTCAGGACAAGCTCCGTTTCCGTGCGCCGAACCTGCTGCGGAGTTCCTTCGCGCGCCCGAACCTGAGCTACGTCGTGCGGCACTGCGAGGACAAGATGGGGCAGCTGCTGGCGATCTGCCGCGGCGTCCCGGGAACCGGCATCGTCTATGTCCGGAGCCGGAGCCGCTGCGAGAGCCTCGCTTCCTTCCTCAACGAAAGCGGCATCCCGGCCTCGTTCTACCACGCGGGCCTCGGGATGGCGACCCGGTCGCAACGGCAGCAGCAGTGGCTCAGCGGCGGGGTGCAGGTGATGGTCTGCACGAACGCTTTCGGGATGGGCATCGACAAGCCGGACGTGCGGCTGGTCGTGCATATGGACCTGCCGGACTGCCCAGAGGCGTATTTCCAGGAAGCGGGCCGCGCCGGCCGGGACGGGAAGCGCTCCTATGCGGTCCTGCTCTGGAACGGCCACGACCTGCAGCGGCTCAGCCAGATCCGGAAGCTGAGCTTCCCTTCGCTCGAATACATCGAAGACATCTACCATAAGGTCCACGCCTTCTTCCAGATTGCCTATGAGCAGGGGAAGGGGCGTCAGCTCAAGTTCGACCTCGCCGAGTTCTGCCAGCATTTCGGGCTGGACCGCGCCGAAGCCCTGCACGCAATCGAATACCTCGACCGCGAGGGCCACTGGATCTATACCGAGGAGGCCGACATCCCGACGCGGGTGCGCATCGAGGTGGAGCGGCGCAGCCTCTATGACGTCGAGCTCCCGGATCCGCGGATGGTTCCGCTGCTGGATCTGCTGATGCGCCGCTACGAGGGCCTGTTCAGCTATCCGGTCCCGATCGACGAGGAGGACGTTTCCGCGCGGCTCGGCATCGGGATCAAGACCCTCCGCGAGCTGCTGTACCGCCTCTCGCTTGAGCACGTGATCCGCTACATCCCGGCCGACCATTCGGACGTCCTGCTGCTGACCCATCCCCGCCTGATGCCGGGCAACGTCGCCCTCTCGCCGAAGCGCCACGCCTTCCTGAAGGAGCGCTACGGAGAGCGGACCGAGGCGATGGCCGACTACGCCCGCGAGGAGGACGAATGCCGCGAGCGCTACCTCCTCCGCTATTTCGGCGAGGAGGATGCGGCCCCCTGCGGACACTGCGACGTCTGCATCGCGGCCCGTCACGCCGCCGCGGCGACCCCGGCCGACGACACGCGGGAAAGCCTGCTCCGCTGGACCCGCTCGCATCCCGGATATACCCTTTCCGCCCTCAAGGCGGCTTTCTGCGACCCTTCCGCCGAGGCGGATCCGCACTATCTCCCGATTCTTAGAAACCTGATCGACGCGGGGCTGGTCGCTCCGCCCGCCGCCGAAACCTCTGTTCTGCTATGAAGCGAAAGAATCCCTATTACACCTATCCCGTTTCCCGGGGTCCGAGGCGCTCCCGCCGCGGCTTATTGAGCAACCCGCTGCTGCTCCTGATCCTGGCCGCCGTGGCCCTCATCACGGGCATTATCCTGCTGATTTGCCTCACCGGCGGCGATGACCCCGATCCGGCTGCATCCGAAACTGCGGTCGAGCAGGCCGAACCCTTCGTCCCCGATCCGATCGGATTCGAGCGGGACGAATTCGACTGCGTCGAGGGCAAGGTCGCGAACGGCAGCTATTTCGGCCGCCTGATGAACACCGATCTCGGCGTCCCGATGGCCCGGGTGCAGCGCCTCGCCGAGGCCGACTCGATCTTCGACGTGCGCAAAATCATCGCCGGGAACGTGTACCGGGCCTATTATACCCGCGATTCAATCCCGCAGCTGCGTTATGTCGTCTATGAGGAGAATAAGGTCAGCAGCATCGTTTTCCGCTGCGACTCTCTGCCGCAGGTGTGGCGCTACAGCAAGCCGGTGACGACGGTGCGCCGCGCTTCGGACGCGACGATCGACAGTTCCCTCTGGAACGATATGCAGGCGGCCGGCGCCTCGCCCCTGGTGATTATCGAACTCTCGGACATCTACGCCTGGACCGTGGACTTTTTCGCCATCCAGAAAGGCGACCGCTTCCGGGTGCTCTACGACGAGCGCGTCTGTGACGGCGAGGTCATCCGCATCGACACGGTCCGCTACGCCGAATTCATCCACGAGGACAGCGTCTATCCCGCGATCCTGCTGAACCAGAAGGACAGCGGCAACGTCTACTGGAACGAGCGCGGCGAGAGCCTCCGCCGGGCCTTCCTGAAGGCGCCGCTGGAGTTCAAGCGCATCTCCTCCGGCTATTCGATGCACCGCAAGCATCCCGTCCACGGCGACGTTCGTCCGCACACCGGCGTCGATTATGCGGCACCGACGGGAACGCCGGTCGTCGCGGTCGGTGACGGTACCGTCATCAGCGCCGGCTGGGGCGGGGGAGGCGGCAATACCGTCAAGATCAAGCACAATTCCGTCTATACGACCGGCTACCTGCACCTGTCCAAGTTCGGGCCCGGCATCAAAAGCGGTGTCCGGGTGAAGCAGGGACAGGTGATCGGTTACGTCGGTATGACGGGGACTGCGACGGGACCGCACCTCGATTACCGCGTCTGGAAAGACGGTTCCCCGATCAATCCGCTGACGATGGAGGCTCCGCCCACCGATCCGATCCGGGAGGAGAACCTGCCGGCCCTCGAGGCGGCACGGCAGGCCTATAAGGCTGAGATGGAGGCCCTCCTGGCCGCTAATAGTCCAGCGGAATCTCCTCTTCCTGCTGAAGCAGCGGAAGCAGATCATACGTTTTAATTAATATCGCGATCTCCGGATCGAGGCTGCCCCGGTGCACCAGCGCCGGGTTGAGGCGGCAGGCCTGCAGGTAGCACTGCACGGCAGCCTGTCCGTCGCCGAGGCGGCTGTGGAGGATGGCCTCGAGGTAGAGCGTCCGGTCGTTGCGGGGCAGTTCCGACAGGATGTCCAGGGCGCTGGCGTTCCGCTCGGCGGCGCAGCAGGCGACGGCACTGTTGTAGTCCCGGTAGGGGGCGAGCAGGCTCACGGCGAGCGGATAATCCCGGTCCCGGATGGCCTGGAGCCCGCGCCGGTAGACGGTATCCGGCTCCGTCGTATGGATCGTGTCCCGGACCATTCCTTTCCGCACGAGGTGGAAATCGAAGCGCACCAGGCGTAAACGCGGGTAGAGCTCCTCCCGCAGGTAGCGGTACCAGCTCTTCCCGGAGAGGGCCTTTTCCCGCCGGTCGGGGTCGGGCTCCGACGCCCGGAGGGCCCGGTACTCCGCCTTCGCCCGCTCGTCCAGCCGGGTATCCTGCTCCACGAGCGCATCCAGCATCGTCCAGTTCTCCGGCTCGCTCCGGGATTGCATCCGCACCGGCGGGCGGCGCTCCCGGACGATCTGTCCGTCGAGATCCACCGCAAAGCCCTCCTCCTGCCGCAGCGAGTCCACGAAGGCGCTGAAATAGCGGGACACGGCCTCGGCCCGGCGCTGGGCCAGGAGCGCATTCGCCTGCCAGGCGCCTTCAGGAGAACAGGTCGCCGAGACGACGATCGAATCGAGGTCGAAGATGCGGTCCTCCTCGAGCGCCGTAAGGTTCTCCTTGATCCGCCGGATCTCCGCCCCGTTCGGCTCCAGCTCCGGCAGCACCGTCGCCTGCCCCTGCGGGAAAGCGATGTAGCAGGCGGTATGGGCCTCGGCCTTTCGCTCGATAACGCGGGTCAGGAAGCGTTCCCGCTCTTCGAGCAGGGTGCTGAGCGAGCTGATATAGACCGTCAGGGGCTCGGCTTCCGGGATCGTGTAGAGGAGGCGGTCCTCTTCGAAGATCTGCCCGCTGAGGAGGATCTCGACCTTCCGCAGCCGGGGCCGCGTCCGGATCGATTCGATGTATTCATAGCTGAAACTGCCGTCCTCGCCGCGGATCACCGTGTCGAGGCGGATGCCGTCGGCCTCGATCGGCACCTTGACGTAGCGGCGGAACATTTCGTCCTTCCGGGCCTTGCGGCGCTCGTTCTTGCGGATCATCAGCTCCCGCGTATAGTGCGCGAGGGCTTCCCGCTCCGTGACGCCATAGTGGGAGGCGAATTCCTCATCGGAGACGAAGCTGGAGTCGCTCTTGAAGCGGTACAGCTCCGGCAGGTTGCGCCGGATGAAGAGCTCCAGCTGCCCCAGCTCGATGAAGCGGGTTGTGTCGGAGATGATCCGGCTGAGGAAGCGCCGGTACTGCTCGTAGCCGCGCAGCTGACGCTTCCGGTAGGCCGCCCCCGTGATGATGACGGGATCGAGGGCGAGCGAATCCTCCAGCACGACGAGCTCCGGGAAGAAGCGCAGCTGCCAGCCCCGGTCCTGCATCTGCGCGGGGACGCGGATCGTAAAGCGGATGTCCACCCGGCCGCGGCGTTCGGCCACGCTCTTGAACGGCGCCGACACATAGGCCGCGTCGAGCACTTCGCTGGCCACGAGCTCGCCCGTTTCCTCCTCCCGCACGGCCTTCATCAGGATCAGCCGGTGCCCGTCCGGATCCTCCACCACGAGGGTGTCCCGCTGCCGGGCCCTCAGCAACCCTCCGTCCGCATACGCGCCGGAAGTGTCAAAGCGCTCCGCCGTCTGATCCAGGCCCGGGTCCAGCCCGGCGGTCAGGGATCCGCTGCGAAGGCGGGAGAGTTTCCGCTGCGTCGTACAGGAGGTGAAGCTGAAGGGGAGGCCCGCCCCGAAAAGCAGAAGGAGCAGGCCTCCGGCCGCGGTCAGGGGGAAAAGGAGGCGTCGGGTCATAGCGCGGGGACGATGGGGCTAAAAATCCATTTGCGGGGAGAGTTCGGTCGCGTTTTCGATCCGCACCTCCCGCGCGATGACTTCGTCTGTCTGCCGTTCGACGCCGTCCGAGTTGGTGTACTTGTCCTGCCGGAGGCGGCCGCAGACATAGACGATCTGACCTTTTTCCAGGCTGCGAAGGTCAACCACTCCCTTTCCCTCCCAGGCGACGACATTGTGCCAGAAGGTTTCGATGACCGGTTCGCCCTTCTTGCTCTTGTAGGCGTAGTTGGTGACCAGGCCGAAGCGGGCGTTGTGCGTGTTGCCGTTCGAATAGAGATAGACGTTGCCGACCTTTCCGCGTAGTTCGATTCTGTTGAGTTGTTCCATAGCGATTCTCTTTTTTCGTTTTTTGTTTACGTTGCTTGCGAGATCTCGGCCGCAAAGAAAAGCACTTGCCGCGAGAAAAACGCTAAAGAAACCGCTCCGGGCAGCGACTTTTTCCGAATTTGAACACGGATGCGAAACTGAACGGCAAATCTTTACTCCCGATCGAAATAAAGAAAGGCGACATCAAAAACGCATCGGAATAAAGAAAGCGACAAAAGCTGTCGTAAATTTCCGTTTTTGAACACGCAGATCGCCGGGTTGCCCCTATCTTGGGACGCCAAACCAATGAAACCTGCTATGAAAGAAGAACCGTCCTATGTGTATGCCCCCGATCCTGAAGAAGAGCCCCGGTCCCAATGTCTCGCCTGCGGAGACCCGATCCCGTACGGGGGCAGGCCTGACCGGAAGTTCTGCAGCGAGAAATGCCGTCACGATTACCACAACGACCGGCGGGCGCTGGTGCGCGGCGTGCATCTGCGCATCATCTCGGCGATCGAAAAGAACTACCGGATCCTGCACTACCTCCTTGACCAGGGCCGCACCTCCGCTTCCTGCACCGACCTTCTGATGCTGGGCTTCCGGCCCGAGTATATGACCTCCTGCACGAAGGATGCGCGCTTTCTGGAATGCCGCACCTTCGAAATCAGCTACCGACAGACTCCGAACCGGATCTTTGACCTGAAAAAAGAACCGGCGGATCTCCAGAGAGGAGCTCCGCCGGATGAGGAAGCTTTGGCTTGACCGGACTAAGCGGCAGCCGTTTTCGCCTGTTTCTGCGGATCCTTGAACAGGATGAGGAAGGCCAGGGCCACCACGAGGGCATAGCCCGCGAAGATGAACCAGGAATCCGGCCAGTGGAAATGGTGCACGACCGCACCGGCGACGTAGGAGCCGATGAAGGCGCCGAGGCCGTTGGTCATCAGCATAAACACGCCCTGGGCGCTCGCGCTGATCGACGGATCGGTCTCCTGCTGAACGAAGAGGGCGCCGGAGATGTTGAAGAAATCGAAGGCCATACCGTAGACGATCATCGACAGGACGAACATCCAGACGCCGTCGCCCGGATTGCCCGTGCCGAGCAGGGCGAAGCGGAGGACCCAGGCGATCATCGAAATGAGCATCACCTTCTTGATACCGAACTTCTTGAGGAAGAAGGGGATCAGCAGGATGCAGAGGGTCTCGGAAATCTGGCTGAGCGAGATGAGCATCGTGCTGTGCTCGACACCGAAGGTGCCTTCATAAATCGCGTTGTACAGGGGGGAGTTCTTGTCGCCGAATCCGCTGATATAGCCGTCGGCGAAGGTATTCGTAATCTGCAGCGCCATACCGAGGAGGGCGGAGAAGACGAAAAAGACCGCCATCTTCTTCTGCTTGAACAGGCTGAACGCCTTCAGGCCCAGCTTTTCGATGAGGTTGCCGGAGCCGCCCTTGCTCACCGGGCAGGCGGGGAGGGTGAAGCAGTAGAGACCGAGCAGGGTGCTGATCCCGGCGGAGAGCCAGAGCTGCTTGTTCGTCACGTTGAAGCCCGTCAGGTCAACGGCCCACATCGCCGCGATGAAGCCGATCGTACCGAAGACGCGGATCGGCGGGAAGTCCTTGACCGTATCCATCCCGGCCCGGGTCAGCGCGTTGAAGGCGACCGTGTTCGACAGGGAGATCGTCGGCATATAGAAGCACACGGCGCCGAGCATCAGCGGATAGATGCCGGAGTAGGTCGTCTGGAACGAAGCTGCGATCAGGAAGGCGGCGCAGATGATGTGCGACAGGCCGAGGGTCTTCTGTGCGGGGATGAACTTGTCGGCGACGATGCCGAGCAGGGCCGGCATAAACAGGGATGCAATGCCCTGCAGGGCGTAGAAGCTCGCGATTTCGAGGGGTGCGAAATGCAGGACCTGCCCCAGGTAGGTGCCCAGCGAGATCAGCCAGGCGCCCCACGCCGCGTACTGAAGGAAATTCATCGCAATCAGCCGGACGGTGAGTGAAGTGTTTTTCATATCGGGAATATCGTTTAGTGTCTTTCGGGTATATCCTTACAAAAGTACGGAAAATTTCGATAAAAACGCTATCTTTGCATAATAAAAAACCGACGGGATGTTCCAATTCACCAAAACCGCAGCGGATCCGCAAAGTCAGGCCCGGGCCGGCGTCATTGACACCGACCACGGCCGGATCCATACCCCGATTTTTATGCCCGTCGGGACCGTCGGTTCGGTCAAGGGCGTCAGCCACAGGGACTTGAAAGAGGATATCGGAGCCGAAATCATCCTTGGGAACACCTATCACCTCTATCTTCGTCCGGGCCTCGACACCCTTCACAAGGCCGGCGGCCTGCACCGCTTCGAGAGCTGGGACCGTCCGATCCTGACCGACAGCGGCGGCTTCCAGGTCTTTTCCCTGGCGCCGATCCGTAAACTCACCGAGGAAGGCTGCCGCTTTGCCTCGCACATCGATGGCTCCCGCCATACCTTCACCCCCGAGAATAACGTCGATACGCAGCGCATCATCGGCGCCGACATCGTGATGGCCCTCGACGAATGCTGCCCGGGCGAGGCCGACTTCCGCTATGCGGAGAAATCGCTCCGCCTGACGCAGGGCTGGCTCGAGCGCTTCGCCCGCCATTTCGACGAGACGGAGCCGCTTTATGGGTACGGGCAGACGATGTTCCCGATCATCCAGGGTTGCGTCTATCCCGAGCTCCGCAAGCGGGCCGTGGACCACGCCCTCAGCCTCGACGGACCGAACCGCGGCGGCTATGCCGTTGGCGGTCTGGCGGTAGGGGAGCCCACGGAGAAGATGTATGAGATGCTCGAGCTGACCTGCCCGCTGCTGCCGGAGGACAAGCCCCGCTACCTGATGGGGGTCGGCACGCCCGCGAACATCCTCGAAGGCATCGCCCGCGGGATCGATATGTTCGACTGCGTGATGCCGACGCGAAACGGCCGCAACGGGATGCTCTTCACCTGGAACGGCATCCTGAATATGCGGAACCAGAAATGGGAGCAGGACTTCTCCGAGATCGATCCCGCCGGCACCTCCTATGTGGACCACGCCTATTCGAAGGCCTACCTGCGGCATCTATTCATCGCCGGGGAGATGTTCGCCGCGATGATCGCGAGCGAGCACAACCTGGCCTTCTACCTGGACCTCGTCCGGCAGGCCCGCGCGCACATCGAGGCGGGCGATTTCACCGCCTGGAAGACATCCGTCCTGCCGAAAATCACCAGCCGCCTATGAGTCCGTTCCCGAAAAAGCTGGATATGTACCTGATGCGGAAGTTCATCACGAGCTTCCTCGTGGCGATGCTCCTCATCATCGTCATCGTCATTATCTTCGACATCAGTGAGAAGATCGACTACTTCGTGCAGAAGCAGGCGCCCCTGCACGCGATCATCTTCGACTACTATATGAATTTCATCCCGTACTTCGTGAATATGTTCAGCCCGCTGTTCGTATTCATTACGGTGATTTTCTTTACTTCCCGCCTGACGGCGAATTCGGAGTTCGTGGCGATGCTCTCCTGCGGCATCAGTTACCACCGCCTGATGGTCCCGTACCTCGTGTCGGCGACCCTGATCGCCGTCCTGTCGCTGCTGCTGAACCTCTTCGTCATCCCGCACGCGAACGAGACGCGGCTCGAATTCGAGAAGCAGTACGGCCGAACGCAGAAGGTCGTCCAGGAACGGAACATCCACTACAAGCTCGAGGGCGGCCATTACGTCTATGTCGAGTCCTTCAGCAAGTGGAACAACACCGCCTACAAGTTCACCCTCGAGGATTTCGAGGAGAACCGCCTCGTGAGCAAGCTCTCGGCCGAAAGCGCCCGCTGGGACAGCCTGAAATGCTGCTGGGACCTGAAGAACTATACGGTGCGCGACTACAATGCCCGGGGAATGTCGGACCGCGTGCATAACGGCAAGCACGTCGATACGACCCTGAGCCTGACGATCGAGGACTTCTACCGCAACAAGAACACCGTCGAGATGCTCTCCTGGCACGATCTCAACGCCCTGATCGATACGCAGCTCGAGCGCGGCGACTCGATGGTCGTCTATGCCGAGATTGAGAAGCACAACCGCCTCGCGATGCCTTTCTCCGCCTTCGTCCTGACCATCATCGGCGTCTCGCTTTCGACGAAAAAGCGCCGTGGCGGAATCGGCTGGAACATCGCGATCGGCATCGCCTTGAGCTTCTCCTATATCTTCTTTATGCGTTTCAGCCAGATGTTCGTCTTTACGGACACGCTGCCGCCCTGGATCGCCCTCTGGATTCCGAACCTGCTCTTTACCATTATCGCCGCTATCCTGTACAAGGTCGCGCCGAAATAGTGCCCATAACCCTATGAAAGTCAAGATTGTCAACCATTCCCCGTATCCGCTGCCCGCGTATGCGACGGCCCTTTCTGCGGGCCTCGACCTGAAGGCCCATCTGGACGCCCCCGTCCTCCTGAAGCCCCTGCAGCGGGCCCTGATTCCGACCGGCCTGTATCTCGCCATTCCGGAGGGATACGAAGCGCAGGTGCGCCCCCGCAGCGGTCTGGCCGCCAAACACGGCATCACCGTGCTCAACAGCCCGGGGACGATCGACGCCGATTACCGCGGCGAGGTCAAGGTCATCCTGGTCAATCTCTCCGACGAGCCCTTCGAGGTCGTGCCCGGCGAGCGGGTCGCGCAGCTGGTCGTGGCGCCTTTCGAGCAGGTGCAGTGGGAAGCCGTTGAGGCACTGGACGATACGGCGCGCGGCGCCGGCGGTTTCGGTTCTACGGGAAGATAACGATGGAACGCTTATACGAGATCTTTCGCGCCTCGACGGGCGTGAATACCGACAGCCGGACGGTCAGCCCCGGACAGCTTTTCTTTGCCCTGAAGGGCGAAAATTTCGATGGCAATGCCTATGCGCTGAAGGCCCTGGAGGCCGGGGCGAAGGCCGCCGTCGTGACCGAGGGGCCCGACTGGCCCGCCGATGATGCGCGCCTCATCCAGGTGCCCGACACGCTGCAGACCCTCAAAGATCTCGCGGCCTGGCACCGGAACCACGTCCTCGGGGAGGGCAAGCACCTTCCCGTTATCGGCCTGACCGGCACGAACGGCAAGACGACGACCAAGGAGCTCATCCGCGAGGTCCTCGCCGCGAAGTACCGCGTCACCGCGACCCGGGGCAATTTCAACAACGACGTCGGCGTCCCGCTGTCGCTGCTTTCGATTACTCCCGATACCGAGATCGCCGTCATCGAGATGGGTGCGAACCACCCGGACGACATCGCGAAGCTCGTTTGCGTCAGCCAGCCCGACTTCGGTCTCATTACGAACGTCGGCAAGGCGCACCTGCTCGGCTTCGGCTCGCTGGAGGGCGTGATGGCGGCCAAGGGGCAGCTCTACGATTGGATTTCGGCCCACGACGGGGTCGCTTTCGTGAATGCGGACGATCCGCGGCTGTCGGAGATGGCCCGCGCGCGGAGCCTGTCGATCCTGCCTTACGGGCTTGCGACCGACGGGGCGCAGCTGCTGCCGCTGACGGGGGAGAACCCCTTCGTGGGGATCCGCCTTTCGGACGGTACGGAGGTCCGGACGCAGCTCGTCGGTTCGTACAATGCGGCGAACGTGATGGCCGCCCTTGCGGTCGGGGCCTATTTCGAGGTGCCGCTGGAGGATGCCGTGGCCGCGATTGCCGCCTATGTGCCGTCGAACAACCGCTCGCAGCTGGTCCATACGGCCGCCGGCCGCAATGTCATCGTCGATGCGTACAATGCGAATCCGTCGTCGATGGCGGCTGCGCTGGATAATTTCGATGCGATCGATGCTGCGTGCAAGGTCGTCCTGCTCGGTTCAATGGGCGAGCTCGGGGCTGAATCCGCCGCGGAGCACGAAAAGATTGTGCGGCGGTTGGCGGGGTCTGCGTATGCGGTGTATCTGGTAGGGGAGGCGTTTGCCGCTGCCGTTGAGATGCCCGGTCAAGCCGGGCATGACGGTTTTGTCATTCCGAGCGAAGCGAAGGAATCTTTCCGCGTTTTCCCGGACTCCGCAGCCCTCGCGGCTTACCTTCAGGTGCATCCGCTACCGGAAGGCGCGACCGTGCTGCTTAAAGGTTCCCGCTCGCAGAAGATGGAGCTGGTCCTGCCGGCGCTTTAGCCTTCTTCTTATCTCCCGGCCAGACCCGCTCGCAGAAGAGACGGGCCGCGTAGCCGAGCGCCGTTCCGATCGCGAGGCCGATCAGCACCCCGACGAGCACGTCGCCGAGAAAATGCTTCCCGACCCAGATCCGGGAAAAGCTCACCAGCGCCGCCCAGAAGCCCATTCCGACGGCCAGGCCCCGCCAACGGAGCCGCTGGTCGCTGCGGAAGGCGAGCACCGTACAGGCCGCCAGGCCAAAGGTGTTGGCCGCGTGGGCCGAGAAGAAGCCGTAGAGGCTGCCGCGCCCTTCGAGAACCCGGACTCCGCGAAGGACCATATCCCCGTCATAGGCCGGCCGGAGCCGCTCGAAGCCGGATTTGAACAGGCCTGCAATCTGGTCGCAAAGCAGAAAGCTCAGCCCGATCGCGGCGAGAAAAACGAGGGCCTTTTTCCATCCGACCCGGTAAAAGAGAAAGACGATGAGGGCCAGATACAGCGGCACCCAGGTCAGTTTGTGCGAGGCGAAGACCATCACGCCGTCGAGCAGCGGATGCCCTCCGAGCCCGTTGAGGGCGAGGGTCCAGTCCTTGTCGAGGGCTATGAGGTTTTCCCAGAACATCGCGCTTTAGTCTTCGTCGTCCGGCCGGGTCAGCGCCTTCCAAAGCGCTTCCTTGAGCTCGTCGAGGCCCGTCTGTGCGACCGATGAGATCAGCACGGTGGGGATCCCCGCCGGGAGCCGTTCGGCAATCTTTTTCAGGGTCTTGGCATCCACGAGGTCGCATTTGGTGACGGCGAGAACGCGATCCTTGTCGAGCAGTTCGGGATTGTACATCTCCAGCTCGTTCAGGAGGGTCCGGTAGCCCTTCGCAATGTCTTTCTCCTCAGCGGAGACCATAAAGAGCAGCACCGAATTCCGTTCGATGTGGCGCAGGAAGCGGAGGCCGAGTCCGCGGCCCTCGTGCGCGCCCTCGATGATGCCGGGGATGTCCGCCATCACGAAGGACCGGTCGTCGTAGTACTTGACGATGCCGAGGTTCGGCTCGAGCGTCGTGAAGGCGTAACCGGCGATCTTCGGCTTGGCGGAGGTAATCGTGGAAAGCAGGGTCGATTTGCCGGCGTTCGGGAAGCCCACCAGGCCGACGTCCGCGAGGACTTTCAGCTCGAGGATGAACCAGCCTTCGACGCCTTCTTCGCCCGGCTGCGCATAGCGCGGGGTCTGGTTCGTCGGGCTCTTGAAATGGTCGTTGCCATAACCGCCCCGGCCGCCGCGGCAAAGGATGTATTCCTGCCCGGGATCTACCATCTCGACGAGGGTCTCCTCGGTCTCGGCGTCCTTGACGGTCACGCCCTGCGGCACCTCGAGGATGATGTCGGTGCCGTTTTTCCCTTTCTGCAGGGCCGCTCCGCCGGGTCCGCCGGCCTCGGCCCGCACGACCTTCCGGTAGCGGAGGTGGATCAGGGTCCAGAGCTGCGGATTGACCCGGAGGATGATGTGTCCGCCGCGTCCGCCGTCGCCGCCGTCCGGGCCGCCCTTGGGGACGTATTTGGCCCGGTGCAAGTGCGCCGATCCGGCTCCGCCGTGACCGCTGGAGCAAAAGATGCGAACGTAATCGATAAAGTTACTCTCTGCCATATACTGCGTTTTATTCCATCATATTGACCAGGCGGCCGAAGCTGCGGCGGACCTCCTTGAGGCCGCGACGCCAGTCGGGCGCTACGCCTTCCTGAAGCTCATCGACAACGCCCTTGAAGCAGACCAGGTGCAGGCCCGTATCCCGGCAGAAACGGGCGGCGGCGTAGGCTTCCGTGTCGAAGAGATCGTACGTGGCCAGCAACCGGGGCGTCTCCGAGGGGTTGACCACCGCTGCGGTCGGAAGCCAGTTGCAGGTCAGCAGGCTGGCGGCCCCGTCCGTGGCGCCCTCGAGCTGGATCCGCTCTTCCGTCCGCTCCGATCCTTCGCTCACGATGCTGCCGACCTGGAGGACGGTCCCGAGGGGATGGCGGGCCGAACAGGCACTGCCGAGCAGGATGAGCACGTGCTCGTCGGGATGGATCGCATAGCGCTTTCGGTCATACCATTGGTACAGCGCGGAGTACATCCGCAGGCTGCCGGTCCCGGTGTAGAGCGTTTCGCCGAGGGCGGTCCCCGGCGGCAGTTCCTCCTCCTGCGCAACGACGAAGGTCTTGTCCTTCTGATGAAGCTGCGTGATGAGGGATGCCGGAATGTTCGTCTTCATAAAGGGGCCCCGGAGCTAGTTTTTGCTCCCGATCAGGTGCAGGAACTCCTCGCGGGTGCGGGCGGAATTGAGGAAGGCGCCGGAGAAAGCGGAGGTCGTCGTGATCGCGTTGGATTTCTCGACCCCGCGCATCGACATACAGGTGTGGGCGGCTTCGATGACCACGGCGGTCCCGAGCGGGGCAAGGGCCTCGTCGATGCAGTCCCGGATCTGCTCGGTCAGGCGCTCCTGGACCTGCAGGCGGCGGGCATAGGTCTCCACGACGCGGGCGATCTTGCTCAGGCCGGTGATCTTGCCGTTCGGGATGTAGGCGACGTGCGCCCGGCCGATGAAGGGCATCATATGATGCTCGCAGAGGGAGAAGAGTTCGATGTCCCGGACGAGAACCATCTGGTTGTAGGGCTCGTCGAAAAGGGCGCTGCGGACGATCTCGACGCCGTCCTGCTGGTAGCCCTGCGTCAGGAACTGCAGCGCCTTCGCGACCCGCTCAGGGGTCTTCAGCAGTCCTTCGCGGCTGCGGTCCTCGCCGAGGAGGCCCAGAATGGCCTCAATGTGGCCCGAAAGGGCGGCGGTCGTTTCGGCGTCGTATTGCTCTATTTTCTTGTAAGCCATCTTGTTCGGTATCAGTTCGTCGCGGGCTTTTTGCCGGGCGGCGCATATTCGCTGCAAAATTAGCGAAAAAAATTCATTGTTTTGTTTTTTTGTGTATATTTGCCGCCCTAACGAAAACGACAATTATAATTCGCGCGCGATATGTATTGGACACTTGAACTTGCCAGCAGCCTGGACGACGCTCCGTGGCCGGCTACCAAAGAAGAACTGATTGACTATGCCAACCGGTCCGGTGCCCCGGAGGAGGTCATCGAGAATCTGGAAGAACTCGAAGAAGACGGCGAGATCTACGAATCGATCGAAGACATCTGGCCCGATTATCCGACGAAGGAAGATTTCTTTTTCAACGAGGAAGAGTATTGATTTGGAAATCAAATAGTTACAAATAATCCCGCGACCAAACCGGTCGCGGGATTTCTTTTATTTTAAAAAAAAGCTACCTTTGTGGAAGAACTTTCCTAGTCGTTTCTATGAAAAGAGCCGTTCTTATACTCTCTATACTTGTTCTGTTTTCCTCGCTTTCCGCGCAGTCACAGTATCCTTATAAGTGGTCGGTAGGAGGGACCTTGGGAATGGGGGTTTCGTTCAGCGTACGCTATCCGGATTTCGCAATGGGGGCGACCATCGGCTTTAACCAGTCCATTCCGGAGACAAAATGGAGATGGGGAATTGATGTCGGGCTAATGAATCAGGGTATCTTGGATTACGTCTTTGATGCGGATGAGCCGGACCGCTTTGTTCGCCCCAACTACGAATATATCGGTGGCTTCGTGGATTACAGCCTCTTCTCAAGAGATTACCTGGCCGTTTTCGCCAGAGGTGGGCTGGCGCCGGCTCACCGGAGTGATCTATTCGTCCACCATAGAGAGGACAGTTATACTTGTCTATGCCAGGTCGGTATCGGTGCGGACTTTTTATTCAATCGCTTTATCATCAACGGCTATATCGATCCCCGAGGCAGCTTCGTTCTGCTGTTCTCGTACGGCTGGTGGTTCGGCAAGAAATCGAAACCGAGGGGGTAATGTAATGAACGCCACCTTCTTTTCAACGAGGCCAACGCTGAACGGATCCTGCAGTTTGAGACCGTGATTCGGAGCCTGTAAAGAGCTTCATTTAACACGAAGTTCGCAGCTACAATAATCCCGCGACCGGTTTGGCCGCGGGATTATTTTGTATTATGGTTGAGTCTAAATGGATGCCATATCCCGTCCCAATTGGCGGATAGTACCAAGAATCTGCTCGGTGCGTTGTACAGATGGTTTCTTGATTCCGTAGATGTAGCGGGAAAGAAGACTCTTGTTGATGCCGATGGTGCGGGCCACCTCCGATACATTCAGCTGGGGGAACTTATGGAAGACCTCTGCAATGGGATTGTTGGTGTCTGGCTCAGCCGTGACGAAGAAACTGCTGATGTGGATATCCTCGTCAATGTCGTCCCAGCGGATGTCATCTCCGTCAAGGCCGATTTCATAATGGGCGCGCTGTTCAGGTGTGGCCTCCAGCAAAAGAGGGAACGCCTCCAGCGGACGGCTGTAGGTATTGCCCTGATCGGTCAGGATGTAGATTCGACCGTCTTCGAACCACAGTTTTACAATTGCTTCCATATCATTAGTCCTCGTCAAAGTACTGTTTCCAAGCCTCGATCATTTCGGTTTTGTACTGCTTGACTGCATCTACGGCCTTCTTGAGGTCGGCAGGCTTGATGCCGCTATTCTCAATGACTTCGGCGGTCTCAATGCTGATTTTGGCTTTTCCATCGCCATTTTTCACGTGTACGTGCATAGGCAGGTGCTCATCTGAATAGAAGAAGAACCGAAGGCCAAAGAGGAATAGTATTGTAGGCATAGTCAATAGTATTATTGTTACGCCACAAAGATAGGGATAAATTTTTATACCTCCAATACAAATGGGTTATGAATGCAGTATTATACTCTAAGAGAATATTAAGAGAAGTTTAAGCGAAAAAACGCAGGAACTTCGCGGGAAAATACAATAACTCTCGTTGATTCTGTTTCTAAAAATCACTGTATTTGTAACGTTTTAGAAACAAAATGCAACTGTGGGCTATCTGACTTTCAAGGATCCTTGATTATTCTTCAGCGAGGAAGAATATTAATCTAGAGATCAAAAGTAACAAATAATCCCGCGACCAACCGGCCGCGGGATTTAGTTTACGCTTTTCGGCGGCATTCATCCTTGTTTATATATACCGATGAATCGGGCTTATCCTTTCAGACTATTCTTGGTAGTGTTGCGCGGCGGCTTTGTGTCGTTTGGCGATGGATGCAACCAGAGTCTTCGGGGCCAGGACCGTAATGCCTTCTCCATATGCCAACAAGTCGCGTTCCAGTTCCGGATTCACTATCACATTTAGCTGAAAAGTGGTATTACCTTCTTCGTCTGCCTCAATGACCATCTGGCTTTTATGTAAGGGCTTGGTACGGATATAAGGAGCCTCCTTGGGGTCGGCTTTGAAAACAACCTTTTGAGGCTTCATCATACGGCCTTTCGTCACGCCAATCATATCATTGAACCAAGTCTCCGGATTGAAGTTCCCCATAGGGAAGTACTCGCACTCTTTGGGCGCTGGTTCTATTGAGACAATACGGTCAAGAGCAAGATTGAAGACGGGAATTCTTCCTTCACGACGACCGAAAACAAACCATCTGTTGCGGAACTCTTTCAGTACATAAGACGAGAAGTTAAAGGTCTCCGGTTGGGGATTCTTAAAGCTCAGGTAAGTAATTCGTACTGGCTTCTGTGCTGAAATGGCCTCATAAAGAGGTGTGATATGATGAAGGCCGATGAGAGCGTCATTCTTCTCAAAGAAAAAAACCGGTTTCTTTTCATGGCGGACAGCGCTTATGTGATCTTCCAGCCGTCCAATAATATCTTCCATCCCAGAGAATGCCGCAAAACCGCTCAGCTGCTTCAAAACACCGACAGCATCTGCCATCATTGAAGTATCTTGATCGGTGAGGGGAACGTTAGAGATGCTGTAGTCCGGATCTTCATAAGTGTAGTACTTGTTCTGCAGAACGATGATAGGGGCATTGTAGCCTAACTTGTCCGAGCGCATCATCTGGATATCTGCTTGGACGGTACGACGTGATACGTTCTCATCACGCCCTTCATATTCACTGAGCGCATTGGAACAAGCTTCAATCAAAGCCTCCAGCGTCCATTTACGATACCGGTTGCGGAGACAATTGTCAATAGTCTTATACCTGATAAGGGCATTCTTTGAAACAGGCATACAATCAATTTTTTACAAAAATAATGAAAACAATTTATACTACGCAGAAACATCGCGCACTTACCCGTTTCCTTTGCACTTGAAACATAAAAACAAAGTGTTATGTATGAGATTGCATTGAATAAGACGCCCATTAAGATTTGGGCGAAGTATGTGGATGCGCACGCTATGCAGGAGATTTTCAATCTCTCAACTCTTCCGTTTGTCTTCCATCACCTGGCCTTTATGCCCGACGTCCACGGAGGGAAGGGAATGCCTATCGGAGGCGTCCTGGCGACCAAAGGTGTAGTTATCCCCAATGCGGTTGGGGTGGACATCGGATGTGGAATGTGTGCGGTAAAAACATCCTTAAAAGTGGCCGATATTCCGTCGGAAGTATTGCGCAAGCAAATCCTGGATGGTATCCGCAAACAGATTCCGCTGGGGTTCGATCACCACAAGGAGGCCCAGGACGAAGCCTTTATGCCCCAGGGCTTTGACATCGAAAAGATGACTGTCGTAAAGCTCCAGTATGTTTCAGCGACGAAGCAAGTTGGAACGCTGGGCGGAGGCTATCACTTCTTGGAGTTGCAGAAGGATACTGACGGTACATTGTGGATTATGATTCACTCAGGCTCTCGTAACCTGGGCGCCCAGGTGGGAAGCTTTTACAACGAAAAGGCGAAGGAGCTTAACAAACGCTGGTTCTCAAACGTCGACCCTGATATCAATATGGCTTTTCTTCCTATGCAGTCCGATGAAGCCCACGCCTACTGGGATGAGATGAACTACTGTATTGAGTTTGCACTTTGCAACCGCAAACTGATGATGGATCGTATCTGCCAAACCATTGGTGATGTATATCCGGACGTGCAGTTTGAGCCGATAATCAATATCGCACACAACTATGCTGTATGGGAGAACCATTTCGACGAGAATTGCATCGTTCACCGGAAAGGAGCTACCCGCGCTCGTCTAGGTGAAATAGGTATTATACCTGGCTCCCAGGGTACCAAGTCCTACATCGTGGAAGGACTCGGAAACGTAGATTCTTTCCAGTCCTGCTCTCATGGCGCAGGTCGTGCGATGTCAAGAACGGAGGCCGTGCGTAACTTATCACTGGAGGATGAGGTGGCCAAGCTGGAAGCACAAGGAATTGTCCACGCAATCAGAGACCAGAAGGATCTCGAAGAGGCCGCCGGTGCTTACAAGGATATCGACGAGGTAATGGCCAACCAGACCGATCTCGTCAAGATTGTGACAGAACTTTCTCCGGTAGCAGTGATAAAAGGATAACTCTCGGTAGGACCGCAACGGGCTGTTCTTCCGGCTGCGGGGCCGACAATAGGGCCGGCCCCTTTTGGGTAGTGAAAGTATATTTCTTAGCATCGTGAAAGAAACGTACAACTCCTCAGAAAAGCACCTATGTCATTCTCTTTATCCTCCCAGTATTAAGGTTTAACAAAAACACCTCCCGACAATCTACACATGCCCAATATGGGGTGATGATCTCATTAAGCATAAGGGAGTGACCAAAGATTTGGTATATGTCCTCAAATTCAGCTTTCCCCTTATTATGCTCTGTCACATCGGCCCACACCGGACTTCCACATATATGCGTGCCGCCTCTCTTGGACGAAGCATTTGACAATAAAATCATCGAGGCCGCCTGAGAGATGCTGTTGTGAAACTGCTCGTTTAATCGAGAGGAAATGTCAGTGGCCGTTTCGTCTCCAGTATAATTATAGTGCTCCTTATACCATTCCTTCAACACACCAGCGTGGGTAAAAAGGAACTGCCGTCCATTTGATTCAATCGCGTGGGCTATATCGAATAACTCCAAGTTCGACCACAGAAGTGCTTTGTTTTGATAAGCGTGCCGCCAGTCAAATCGACAACCGCCAATTTGGGAAGACAAATAATGAAGATCATGATTTCCCAGAAGTAGGGTAATTGTTTCCGGAAACATCTTTTTGATGTCAATTATTTCATCCAACTGATCATATGCTTCTTCTGCATCTATCCCTTCGTCCCAATATGGATCTAAATAATCGCCCAAAAAGATTATCGGAGTCGTATCAACCCATGATAGGGCAGATCGCCAAAACTTTCTCCCGTGTACATCGGGTATTATGATGACTTTATTCATTATCGATGCACCTCCTTTTGTTACTTTCTTCTGAGGAAAAAGCACATACTTACCAAAGATAGGGAAATAAAAGGATACAGGATGTACATATTAACTGACATACCTTTACATATCGGCGTCAGCCAGTTGAAAACAGCCATCAGCAGTTTACTAACGATGACAATAACTGCAACGAGCCCAACCCACGTCAATGCGTAATGCTTCGTCGGCACCATAACCAAGTCATCCATTAATGGGCCAAGAATCATTGCCAAGCCAACTCCTATGGCGACTTGAGGGATAAAAGTGAGTAACGTGTAGTCCAAGAGGAGCGGCACTATGGGTAACCCAATGAGAAGAAGGATCGAGCCGATCAGTGGTCTATTATGATTCGCCTCCTTTTTTCTTATCGCAAGAATTCCGAAGCCCATAGCCAATGACGAGATGGACATTGCGAACGCATTCGCAGGTCCCCGGCCCAAATGCTCCTCCCAACAATACTTGGGCAGATAGCGCCAAAAAGAAATAATGATAACAGCACTGACAATGATGATAAGAATTGGGAGAATGGATGGCTTGATTCGGTTCGTTTGGTATTCTTTCGGCTCATCATTGTCAACTGACGCAATTCGATCTTTATCAAGGCCGATATAATAAAACAAGGCTGGAATCAACATAAGAACGAACACCAACCCGACAGTTCCCACTAAGGGCCATGTTAAGTTCAGGTGGGCAACAATAAGCCAGATCGCCAGAACGCTGGTCAGTATGGCAATCGATGCGAAACGCTGTGTTTCCTTATTCGTGTTATTGGCAAATCGGACGCGAGAAAGCAAGCTTAGCATAAGAGCAATCGCACCGCCTCTCATAAAACTTAATCCGATAAAAAAGAACAGCATCGGCAAGCGTATAGGATGATCGTTGAGTTCTACCAATGGCACGTCACTTTCTGGTCCCAAGGTAGTCATCCACAACATACTTCCTGACTGGACAACTGTAGCCGCCAGCATAAGAAGGATACCGGCAATACCTACATTTTTCCGGTATCCTTTCTCTATAAAGAATGCAGCAAGAAGCGCACAGATCAACATTGGAATAAGCGTCCAAGGAATGGTTTTCCAAAGGATTAAGTCTTCACAATACTGTAATCCTCTCATACAGTTGTGAAAAACAGGCCGGCAAAGCAACGCAGATGCTGCCAATAGAATAAGATAGCTTTGCGCTATGAAACCCTTACTCTTTTCAAGCGTGATGGGGTGTTCACCAGGGAGTTGGCTAAACAAATCAGGGTGTCTTTTATTCCGGGTACACATAGCTGTATATTTATTATGGTTTCTCTACCCTTAGAGAGACTCTCCAAGCATAAAAACTAACAAGAAAACAAATAAAAAAGAGTGATACTCTAGGGTGTTCAATCAATGAACCCAAGAGTATCACAAAATATGACAGTTGTGTTGTACGAAGCCTTGGCAGGCGAGCAACTGACAGTGATTATGTATTAGTTTTTCAGGCTGGCGACCTCGTCGATCAAATAGTGATGAATATAGCTGTCTTTACCCTCGGTTCTCTCAGCCCCGAGAACTTCTGTATCAATACTGGTCAGAAAGGCCAAAACCAAAGTTTGAGTAAGGCTATCAGCTTTTTCCAAAAAGGCACCTTGACGGGCGGCATTGAATCTTCTATTGTCTTTTCTACTCTTGAAATGTCCTCTTGATAGATCGAAGTCCCCATTAGCCCCTGAGCCTTTTCATAATAGCGTGCTGCTGAACGTAAATCTTTTTCGCGACCCCAGCCTTTCTCATAACACTTGGCAATTGCAGCAACATCTCCGGCCCGATCCTCTCTTGCTGTTCTATGTAACAAGGTTGTTAATCTCCCGGCCTCAAACAAATCCTGTTTACCACCTCGTTTATCGCTAAAAGTTTCGATATAAACGATCATAGAACTTGGAGTTAGCATCTTGGTTAGCAACGTATCAACAACATCATTTACTCGATTTATGACATCCGTAAAGCACGCCGAAATAAGTGATGGAGAAAGAGCGCTCCCAATATCTCTATGGGCTGAGCATAAATCATAAACCCTTTTCTCAAAAACGATAGGCGCTAAAAAATGAGAATCGTTCATCCTATCCCTCTCCAATGCAGACAACAATTCCTTCGTTCTGCTGTCTCCTGGAGATGAAATCCAGTCGCCAACAATAATGGAAACGATACCTTTGCTAATCAGTTCTGAAAGGGGGGCTGAAATACACTCATAAGAATCTCTTGCTTCAAAAGGATCATATAAGGGCGCCAATAGAAGTTTAAATGAGTATTTACTTAACCTAGTATACATCTGATACGCCAAATGCTCGTGCTCTTGATCAAAAGCAATAATGAGTGTCGTCTTTTTAGATAGTTGGCGTATTTGCTCTTTGGCTTTGGCGGGGTCCTGATTAATATTATCAACGTTAATCACTTCATAGTGCCGTGCCAACGACTTTATGAATGTAACCTCTTTCTGAACCCAACGTGATGATTTTGCATTCTTACTGTCACATAGAATAAAGTCCGTTCTACTCTCTATCTCCCTTTTTAATTAAAGAATCTAATTCATCCTCATCGTTAATACATCGCAAGAATAGCATAAGAGGATAAAGGCCCTCTTCTTCCAAGAGGTTTCGTAAGCGCCTGACTGCGTGAAAGTCTTTAGTTGAGTGCGACAAAAAGACCCATCGTCCTTTATCTGACTCGCGGATATACTGATTGGTTTTCAAGAACTTGGAGTTCTTGTACAAGCGCTGCAATTCCTGCTCATCACTTGCGGTAACAGGCGGGGCAGTATTAATTAAGTCGAAGGAAACCTCTTTTCTTGTTCCAAGTCTAAATTCGTATGACATCGACTAAAGTAATATAATACTTCTTGACTAGCGGAACGATATGTCGCAAGGCAGGAATCAAAGCGAAGCGACTTCATCAATGGCGTGAAGAAGAAGCTTATAGGCATCCATCATCTCCTCGACACAGGCATATTCGTGGACTTTGTGACAATTATGCTGGCCGCTGAAGATGCACATTCCACCTTTCAGGCCCTTCGCCGTGAACATTGCGGCAGTAGTTCCTCCGCGCTCGGCTTTAAACGCCAGGTCCTGGCCACAACGTGCCGCCGCACGTTCGATAATCTGACGAGATCCCGGATACATAGAATACTCCACATTATCGTATTGCGTTTCGTCCCAAATAACTTTCACCTCAACGTTGGGGAACTCAGTTCTGACCTTTTCCAGAGACTCGTTGATAATACGGTCAAAAGTTTCTCCTTCCTTGCTGTCAAAATAACGGATCCGGCTGGACACAATATAGTCGAAACCATCATTGGAAAGGCCCCAGTGATGAATATACCCTTCCAGATTCTCCGTGTTCTCGGGCCGATACTTTATGGGAACATTGGCAATATAGGTAGCAGATGCTGCCAGCGCATCACCCAACTTCTGCTTCTTGGCTTCAGAGGGATGGGCCTCGTGGCCGATAAACTTCACTTTCATTCCCCGAGCCGTAAAGTTGGAGGTGGTAACTTCGTGGCCGCCCATTCCGTCAACGTCGAAGAGAATCTCCGGGTTGAACAGATTCGTGTCAATCTTTTCAGCAGCCATACCGATATCTTCGTTGGGGCAGAAAACGAACTGAATCTTGCCGTGCTTGAGTGCCGGATTCAATGCCGTTTTCAAAACCGACACCACTATGGCACAACCATTCTTATCATCCGCGCCAAGCAGCGTTGTACCATCGCTATGAATCAGCGTCTTACCAATTAGTTCAGGAAGCTCGGCGCCATCAGGGTTTGATGGAGAGATTACAGAGCCATCGGTCAGTGTAATATCGCCGCCATTATACTTGATAACGGCCGGTTTAATTCCTTTTCCAGGAGCCTCAGGCGTATAGTCCAAGTGACAAGAAATGCCGAATACGGGAACCTCAGAATCCATATTTGAAGGAATTTCTGCATATACGTAACCCCATTCTGTGAGCGTGGCGTTGACACTGAGCGCTTCTATATCGGCTTTTAAAAGACGCGCCATTTCCATCTGGCCATCGGTCATCGGGTAGCTCCCATCAGCGGTTTCTTCCGATCCGCTCTCAACGGCAAGATACTTAAGCAAGATGTCCTGCATCTCCTGTTGGCTAACCAATATTGACTCATCTAGTGCGGGAGATAAATTAGAAAGATCCGAGGATTCCGTAACGGTATTGTTTGTTTTGCAACACACGGTAATGATGGCAACGGCAATGAGGGAAATGGCTCTTTTCATAATGGATGTTATTAATTCTTAGCAAGTTGGCAATAATTATACTTGAGCATCACCAGTCCCGGCCTGAACCTGTTCCGGATAGGAAGGATAAGGCCACTTGCCTTCCTTGGTGGTATCGGGCCATTTGGGGAAAGCCATCGTCAGGAGGACTGCGGAAACAACGGAGAGAGTCAAAATCTTTTTCATATCTTTTATGTCTTTAGTGTTAAGCCCAGCATTCTATCGGGGCCTTCATCTATAAAGAGTGGAAGAATATGAGAAAACTAACAAAGTATGGTGTTAATTAATGGGAATATATTCTTGAATCAGGTTTTCAGCATCCTTTACCTCGTATTTATAGGCACCAAAGCCTTTATTACCAGAGTGATTAACGCCAAGGTCCTTAAGAAGGTTCATAACGCATCTGGGGATAGTACACTTCCGAGGGACCTCACCAGGAATATGATATGCCGGGAAATAAAGAAACAAGTCCTTCGTACTGACCTCGTTATTTGAATCCGTCACGATAAGCTTCTGCAAGCTTCCTAAAACCTGTTTGGGATAATACGATGTACTCCCTAAAAAGATGTGTTTCCCATCCTGGACCTTATAAATTGGGACCCTATTCTCGTGAAAAGTCTCTACCGCCTCCGATGTTAAGGTAAAACCATATTCCCCAAGAAGCTTATTAAAAGCAGCCCGGGTACCACTCTCTGGGGATGTTGAGAACACCTCCACAGCACTCTGCCCGTTCCTCAGAAGAGAAGCCAATTCGCTTGCTGATATACTATGTTGGGCCGTTAACAACGTATTCTCAACCTCACTAAACCATTTATTATCAAGAAAAACAGCTAAGGTATCTTTCCCGATTAAGCATTCCATAATGAAGAGCGTGTTCCGCAGCTCATTGGGATCACAAATTTTGACGAGGTCGTTGATGTCCGCCTTCCCGGCCGACATGACAACAGGAATACATTTCCCGTATTTCTTTTCGGATTTGCTAAGATTTAACCCTTCTTCCGCGAGCAGCGGCCAAGCCAATTTACTTCCCATACGAAGACACGTCGTGTTTTCACGCTTGTCCAAGTCGATATGCTTGTAATCCTCAATATAATTTGCAACAGAACCTCCTCCTGCCAGCATAAGCAGCTCGGAGTTTGCATATCTGAAATAAGAGAAAACAGCCAGCCCAATCAAAGCGATGAAAGCCGCAAGCGCGCCAAGCGCCCGGATCATCCGCCCCCTTTTAAGATGCGCTTCAGCAATCGGAATCAACCGTTCCCTGGTTTTGGTCTTCAGGTCCTCGCTATTCTTGTAATCTATGTAGTGCTGTCGCCCGAGATGCTTCTTTACGGTATTCCGAATCTCTTTATTGCTTTCTATACTGTCCGCATCAGCGTGAAGAAAAACCAAGATATGCGGATGCCCGTGTTTTTGTCTCGAATCAATCGCCTTTCTCAGTTCCTCAAGCGTATACTCATTAATCCTTTCTCTCAGCACGAAGATGGCGGCATCGGCCTCCTTGGCGATGAAACGATTGTAGGAATCTTGATTCTCACCTAAATACTCATAGGTATATACAACGACTTCGACGCCCTTCTTTTCATATTTGGCGTTCAAATCATTGGCGAGTGCCTTTATCTGGTTGCGTTCCTCGCTTAACGTGGTCGAACCGGCAAAAAAAACGGATACCTTCTGCATACCTAAAATGAAAAATGCCCAAGCGCAAAGGTAATAAAACTCTGCTACTTGGGCAAATACGTATTCTGTCAAAAGAGGGAACCGCCGCTTTTAGGACGCTTGGGCCACTTCTTCTTGAGGTTCCGGGAGATTAAGCCCCCAATTTCGTTTCCGGTCAGTCATCTTAAAGATAAGGGAAACGGCTGTAGATATCAGGGCTAAAATAGCAAAAACGAGAACGAAGTGCGGTTCGTTTATCCCTATTGCTTCAACGAATTTGGGCACGATGAGGAACATAATGTTTTGGAATAAAAACACCACGGCAAACCCGGTCCCCTGTACTGCCAAATCAAGGATTCGGGGAACCAGAGGCCATAACGCCGCTGCAATGAAGCTGAAGGATAGTCCATTAAGGACATAAACGCAGTAAAACAGCGGCTGTGACAGTTGGACCCAATCCAAAAGGATGAAATCGATGGTCGCCAATAAGGAACCGGCAATCAAGAAATCAAGACTTCTCCCTTTCTTATGAACCAGAATGCCTAATAGCGGCGTCACCACAGCAATCGTCAAACAGGATGTCATTGTAAAGAGTCCTTCTGATGCCTGTGCGATACCCAATTGACTACTCATAAACCCCGTTGAGTATTTGTCGAACATTTTGACCGACCCATAGAAGAAACAACAGATAATGCATACAGCCCAAAACGGCGCGCTGCGAACAATGGACTTCAGATCAGACCAGTTGAAGGCTTCCTCCGTCATCACCTCCGCTTTGCCAATGGCTTTGAATTGATTATCCAGTTTCCTGTCGCAAATACAGTATGCTAAATAAAGAAGAAGACCCAGAATCAAGAATCCGACCGTTATCATCATCGGTACAGACACATTGCCGTTGTACAGAGAAACGATATAAGGGGTTAAACCATAAGTTAATCCGATACCGACCCGGGATATGGCGATTTGTACCGCCAAGGCAATGGCGAGTTCTTTTCCATCGAACCATTTACTTAGGACCTTGGTCTGCACCACACCAATGATCTCTGATCCGGCACCAAATAATGCAAACCCTAGAATCCCATAAAGAATAGGCTTACGCACCTGAGTCCCCAGAAAATGGATCACAGGGATATCAACGCCCTGCTCCATAAGAATGCGCAAATCAAACATAGAATAAGCCACAAGGCCGGCACCTACGACGAGAATAAGAGAAGAAACGATTCCCGAAATCCTTAACCCGCATTTGTCGATGAACAGGCCCCCCAAAATCAGCACACCACCGAAAACGACCAGCAGCGAATACGATCCGGCCAAAGTGGCGTATTCGGCATCGGTCACCTGGTAGAGGCCGTTCACATCAATCAACGTTTTTTCCATTGAGAAGAGTACTTCGGCAGCCATATAGCCTGCGACGCCTGCGATGGAAATAAGAATGAGGATAAGATACCGGACCAGCTTGTTGTCCGCAAGTGTTTGAAGTGTGTTCATATAACCTCCTCTTTTGCAAACATAATTAATCGATATCTAGCTCGTTAGCGGTGATGGAATACTTAACTTGCCTCAGTTGGCCAAGCATAAATGCTTCTTTTCTTGCGCGATATAATTGATGTGTAAAGTCCGGATTACTATGCAGTAGATTTACCATATAGCACCCGATTTGCCGCCCCAGATCGCAGTCGGATTTGTAGTGGAAGCCCAATATCCATCTGCTGTCAATAAACTCATCGCCACGCTGAATAATCTCAGCGGCCCTGACCGGATACAGCTCCAACAAAAGACATACGATCGTTGCGGCGAGCCCGGAATGGCCGGAAGGCGTGGAGGAGGTCACGGCCAGTCTCTCTCTGTCAGCGACGCCATCATCCTTTTCCTTCCATCGAATATAGGGTCTCTGGCGGAAGTGTCTGCTCTTTATCGCTCCGATTAAATGATCCGTGTCCTGCGCGGCCATAGATACGAGGGTCCAAAGCTCAGGAGTATATTCGGCTGTTAACGGTATGCCGACCGCTTCCGAGAAAGATGAGAGAACTTCAATAGACCATACCGCGTCTTGCGCTGCTCTGGCAAAACGCAGCGAGTCCTCCTGTCGGATGCGTAGTCCTTCCAGGTAGAAAAGGCTATCTTGTTGGGTCGGCTCTGATGGCGGGATACGTATGGCCGGTATGACAAACGCAAGCGCGTCTTCCTCAAAATAGCCTTTCCCAAAGCCGAAATTGTTTTCTCTCGTGTATACCGCTTCCTGGGCAAAGGAGATGATACACGTCAATTGTGCCACGATGGCAAGTAATGCTCTTCTTTTCATATGCTGTTTCATTGATTATTAATTCATTCCTCTTTCCCTCTTAATGGTTTGATACGCTTCATTAATTTTCCTGAAATTCGCCGCTGCGTCTTTCTGCGCTTCAGGTCCACGGGAAGCCACTCTATCCGGGTGACACGCCATCGCTTTGCGCCGATAAGCCGCTCGCACTTCATCATCTGTCGCAGAAGTTTGGATCTCAAGAACAAGATATTCGGCGGGAGCCGGTTTGTTATCTTGGGCGTTTTTGACGAAATCGTCCGTCTTTTCACCCCCATAGCATTCCGAGTATACGGATGCGATCGTGGATTTGATTTCACTGTAATTGAGGTTCAGACCCAAGCCGATTCTTTCGATTAATTCTCTTTCCGCCTTGGATAACTCTCCACCGGCAATGGCCAGCGATATCAGATAGCGCATCAAGGCGTTCGCCACAATTCCCCGTAACTTAGGGAAGGCGAGATAATAGTCGCACTTCTTCTGGTTAAGAAGCGCGTCCATTCGGCTCATCGCTTCGGGGACCGCATCCTTTCCGAACTGTATCTCCAAGAATTCTTTGACAAACTGAAGTTGATATAGACGAGGCTTTCCGCCAGTCCTGATGATGTCGGCCGAAAGGATAAGAATACCTTCTAGGAGGTCGTTTCGCCATTTCTCCTCCAGTTCCGCGTATTCCAAACGTCTTTTGAAGGTGTAACGACTGACCAGAGTCGAAATCACGTATTCGCCAGCGATTGCGCCCATAAAGATTCCACATAGCGTCCCAAGGGTCGTCCTTAAGGCGGTCCCTCCAAGAATCCCTCCGAGAATACCTCCAAGTACTCTACCAAGCCATTTCATACTGTCGTCCATAATCAAAACAAATGCTAAGATTCGTGTGCTTTCTGAATCGTATATCCTAACGCAACGATGAGTTTTATTGCATTGATGGCCGACACGCGGTCATACTCTTTTTCTTCATCAGATAGAAGCGAATATGGAAGAAGATCCGGGTGCTTCTTGATCATATCGTCCCTTCGCGGCCCATAAGTCCACCCCTGGCTCATCCTGGCTTTAGCCCAGCAATTATGCGTGTTTTCAGCGATAGACTCTGTTAATGCCAGCAAAGAATCCGGGAGCGCAATATCCTCTACGTCAAAGGGCTGGGGTTTATAATCAGCCGCAATCTCTGCAAGCGTTTTCTTTTCTTCCATCGTTTTCTCGTTCATATAGTTGAGATCGCTTAATCTAGGGTAATGGTTAAACTGCGCCACATTCACAAATAAAGAGTTATACTTCCTGACATTTCTAACAAGAAACTTTTCTGAGATCGTTTTTTAGATAATTATACCTATTATTTTTTAACTTTGTAAGTTGGGTGATAACGATAATCGCTCAAAGGCAAAATTAAGCAATTGAACGGATGACCAGCAAAGAAAGGCAATACATCGAGTGGCTCATTGACCGCAATGATTCATTGAGGCACGAAACGGCTGTCAACTACCTTTTTTATGGAAAAGAGCGTGTTACAACTACGATCAGGCGGGTTGTGGCTATGTTTTTTTCCGACCGAAAATATGCGCTTGTCCGGGAAGAAATATATCCTACTTTTGTTAGTGTTTTTTACCAACGTCTCATCGTAATCAACCCGGATTCGCTTAGAGGAATTGACAATCTGGCCGCTTATTTCTATCGGACTACGAAAGACTTCTTATTAGAAGATGATATTCGAAAGAAGATAGATATGAGTTTGGGGATTGATGATACACATATTGAACTGGTTGTAGAAAAACAATCAAGTGATGATGAGCAGGATACTATACAGGAAGATCGTAGCAACGTGATGAACGAAAAACGGAAGGACCGAATAAAGATGGAAGAGCCCGGTTGGGAGGAAGAGGACGGTGACGAAGAAGAGGATGATGATGATGATGATGATGACGATGATGGCTGGGGACGTTTCTTCCTGAATCCTTATATCCAAAGATTACCTGAAGATGATCGGGAAACGCTCATTTCCGATCTTCGTTCATATATTACAGAAGAATCCGCAAAAGAATATGCCACAAAAGTCGGGATTACCCCTGAATATGTAGATGTAAGACGGGCTCGTGCTCATTTAGAGTTGCTCATCGTATCTCTCCCCGATATTTTAAAACGTTCTAAGACCTTGTTTGTTAGATTTGGCCCTCAGTTGGACTCTCCTAAAAGAAAGCTCCTGGAAGAGTTCTTCACAACGGGCAATTTTGGCGACAAAAAGAAACAGATGACCATTGCAAAGGCCTATAAAACTTTGCTAAAAAAAGCGAGATCTGAGTATAGGTCAGAAAAGCAGAAGTATGACAAAGAACAGAGTCGCCTTGAGGACAAGGAGGAAAAAGCCAGGAACAATGAAAAAAAGAATTCGATAATATAAATATGGATTATCAGTTGATTAAACGCTTTTTTGAGGGAAAGACAACCCCGGAAGAGAATATCTTGGTAATGACAGCGATTGCCGTCAATCCGGAACTGAACGAGTATTTTGTTACGCAAAAACGTTTGGCGTATACCAACGATCAGATTACCGATTATAGCAGCTTCATTCCGGCAAGTAGCCTGGCTGCCGATGATGGTCGGAATTTATGCGATCTCCAGTGCGAAGCATTCATATTACAAAAAGAAGGTATAACTACTTCAGAAGAAGATCTCGCGCTGGAGTCGAAGAAAAACTACTGGCTTCGCTCGCAGGGGACCCCTCTTTTTAATATGGGCAAACTGCTGGAAAGTAAAGGATTTTTGGTCAATAGAGTGTATGAGGCGTCCATTGAGGTTCTGGAGAAGATGTTGAAACGCCATTCCGTCATCGTCGTTGTCAATGGTGATACGCTCGAGAACAAAAGTCAAGATATTCTTTCTGAAGATTTCAGCCTTGATAATAACCCGAATCACGCGGTGGTTGTTTTGGCCGTGAATAAAGAAAGTGGGCAGATTTCCCTCTTTAATCCTGCAAAGGGTGATGGCGTAAGCCCATACGATTTAAGCATCTTTAATAATGCCTGGGAAGAATCCCGGAATTATATGGTGACGGTTAGGAAGCGGAAGAAAAACGAGTATAATCCTCAGCCCATCGATACAAGCGATGTCACGATTAATCCGGAATTGCAGGAATTGATTGAAATGGTTTGCGAGAACACCCACGACGAATGGGCCGTCGGCAAACTTGCCAAAGCAAAGGTAGACGGAAGGGTCCTTAAATATGGTCGTGTTGATGGGGATAGGATTACAAAAGGCGGGAATAAAATGAGGTATAGCCACTATTTCCTTCCTTACTCATCCTTATCAGAGGAGGACAAGGAGCCTGATCGAAGAATGGTGTTGAGTACGATTAAACTCTTAAAGCGGCTGGGTTATCGGCTGGTTAATATTAATAGTATGTATCGATGCCCCGATTGTGGCGAAGTCATTGAACCCAGCCATAATTTCTGTCCGAGTTGCGGTAGGCAATTAACGTGGGAAGATTTTAAGGAGAATTAGTCACCTAGGGGATGTTCGTTTAGCGAATAGATCGGGCTAAGATCGTTTTGTTAGTTTTTTATGTATTTAGGCCTCTTTACCATAGAACGGGTAAAGAGGCCTTTTCCGTTCCGGGACAAGCAATATTCAAAACAAACGGTTTATGTATTGGATCGTATACATCTCACTCTTAGGAGCGTTGATAACAGTGACTGTTATTCTGGATAAAAGAGATAGTGTCCTCTCTTTTATTCCTGGACTATCTGCCTTTGTCTTGGGTTTTACCGGACTGTTTATGGGCTTCTCTATGCCCACCATTGACATCGTAAGTGAAACGGGTGAAATAATGGAAAAGAAATACTGTCTTCCGGGCCGATATACTTTGCGTGATGGAACCCACTTGCGCTTGCATTTGGATTCAACGTATATTATTAATGAGGCCAGATACCCATTATGCCTGGAAACTGTTCAGTATGTGAGAAAGGATTATGTGGGGGACTCTGTGTTGTATTCATACCGCGATACGGTTGACAGCCCGGTGCTGAGGTTCTCTTCGAAAGAAGTCTCTGCCTTTGTTGAAGCGCCGCCTGATTTAGAAATAACAGGAAACGAATTAGTCTGGAGAATCATCGTGGTGAGTCTGGAACGTCAGCAATTCGGCCCCGTTGAGACTTATCGGCCTCTGTCAGAACCAGATGATCTCTCTCCCGTGATGGATAATTATGCAAGCTTATAGTTTACTATGAACCACTCGTTTATATATTATTTTTTACTCTTGCTGCTGGTCGTCTCTTGTGAAACGACTAAGGGTGACGGGAGCACGATGGATGATACGCTTCAAACAACGATTGAACAGGAAATGGATGCTTGGAGCCATCGTGACAGCTCCATTCTCAGAGCATATTGTCTATGTCTTGAGAATGGAGCAGTACGGGCTGAATATAGCACCTATAACCAAGAAAAGGAAGATATCATTGTTGGTTCAAAGGTTATTCCGGGAGACATCCTCACGCCGGTCATTCAAGCTATCGTAGTGGATAGCTGTTTAACGGATGCGTCTTCGGTCTCCCATTCAATCCACCATCAGGAATTCTATGACCTGTTATCAAGAATAGCGGAAGTATTCCCCGAATCGGATTGTTTGATTCCTGCTAATTTATCCCTACCCTCCGAATGGGATAGGGCTCTGCAGCTCACTCTTCAGGGACGGTGCCATAGGGTCTCCGAATCCGATATCTGTGCGGCGTATGATTGCGTGGCCAATAATGGATCATCTTATGCTCCTTTTCGAGACTATGGGACGAATAAAGACAAGCGCGTAGTATGCTCCGTCGAGGCTGCTACAGAAGTAATTCGGTCAATTGAAGATACAACTGGACGCTATTTGCCACCGCGTTGTGTCGTGTATGGGAACATCGAAGAGAATGGTCTTGTTCGTGAGATTGCTGTATTCTTTTCTATTTCAAAGAAACCGATGACCACGCTGCTATCAATAGCTTATAACAGAACCCCGGCCATCCTTAATCAGCCGTCTAACGAGATAATGTCTTTGATTAATGTAATCAATTCTCTTGTTAGTTTTTGCCAAGGCCTGGACTCTTATTAAGTAGAAACCAAAGAATTTACACTATGAAAAAGATTGTCTTCATCCTTGCCTTTATCCTGTCATTCGTGTTCACTGCGGAAGGGCGTTATAATTTCTTAGACCTTAGAACTGCTCCAATCAGTGTTTCTGAGCGTTATCCGCTACGGACAATCCTCCTCTATCCCGTCGACGGAGACAATAAAGGCGTTATCTCTGCTGATCTGATCTTCGAAGACAATGACTACAAAGTGGCATATAATGGAAGAACTTACACATTCCGCAGAATCATGGGAAATGGATTCGATTCTTCCGTCAACATCAATGGCCAGGAATATGTCTTTAGAGTGAAACCACGTTCCTACGAATAACCCAATTCTCTTCTTGTTATGGAAGCCCTAAAGTGTATATTAGCCATTCTATGTTGCGTACCTTTTATGATGCTGCTACTATGGTTATTTGGCACCGCAATGGACTTTTTATGTGGAATTGTTGATGATGCCAGCGACTCTGCTTTTAATCAGTTTCTGGTCAAGTCTATGGTTGGGATTTTCATAACTTTTGTTGTCCCGTTGTTATTTGTTGGAATGGCTGTTGGTCTCTGGATTCTTTCTGCAATGCTTTGGGGTATTTACGGAGAATCTCTAGAATAACATTCGTAAAAAACAACTATCTTTGTATACTCCACAATCTTTCAGCACTTTTGTTATGATGAATAAGATTCTTCATTTTTTAGTCGGATTTGCCCTGAGTTGCTTCCTGCCCATATTCGCAGTTGCTCAGGCAAAGAATAATCCCGCGACATATTCTGTATCAATGCCGGATGCTCTTATAGCTATGGAAAAATGCGTCAGTATTGCAGATGCCTATTGGAATGAGCAAATTAATAAGACCTACTATGGGGATGACTCAGAAGGATATACCCTGGATTATGAAAAAATAAGTTTAGATTTTCGCTGCGCGTGGTTAGATTTCGAGTACTGCTACTGGAAAGGGCTGGTAGACTATAATAGCATCCATCATCGTTTTACAAGCGATCAATTGTATAACGCTATTAACCTAATGTTGATAAACGGATATGGTAATATTCCCATAGATGACGAGTTTTACGCCGCAATCATTGGCCCCTCATATAAGCCGCCTGTTGAGGAGCCTCTAGATGAGATCATCCTTTTAGAAGAAGAGTATTTAGCATCAATGAGCGAAGAACAATTGAAAGCGTGGCAAGCAGATGTCGATTCTATCAGTGTGTATGATTTAGATGAACCCTATGTCCCATCTATTTGTTTTTATGAAGACGCTGACACGAAGCCGACATTTTTAGGGAATTCTGCGATTTCCTTTTCAGAGTGGATTTCAAATCAGTTGTATTCAACAAAGGTATCTATAAACAAAGAGTGTGTGCCGATTTATCTCTCAATAGTCATTGATAGAGATGGCACGATTTCAGATGTTAAAGTTATAAATAAGAAAGGAAACTCTCGCCTCAAACTGAGAGCAATTCAAATTGCCAAATCATCTCCCAAATGGGAACCTGGTTATTATTACAAATTGGACGGAGTATATCCAACTTCATTTTCTTTTGCGACCTATCTGTATTCTAATGCGGCACCTAAATCTGACAAATAGTTACAAGAATCCCGCGACCAACCGGCCGCGGGATTTTGTTTACGCTTTTCGGCGGCGATAGACTTCCGTCTTTCCGAATTGCAGGGCTTTGTTGTATTCCATAGCTTCTTTGAGGTTACCGGAGTCGTTTTCGCACTCGTTCCGGAGGCAATCGAACGGGTAGGAGACGATGCCGTGGGATTGCCGCAGACCGCTCTCGTCCCAGTCGTGTTTGAGCCGGGGATACTTCCGGAGCAGATCTTTACACGCGCAGAACATCGCAAAAAAACGCCCCCGAAGCGGCCGGCAGAGGACTTCGCCCCATTCGGTGTCGTCCCACTCCAGGCTGGAGAGGCAACACTGGGCCGCCTGGACATACTGCTCGAAGGCCTCTTCAATGCGTCCCAGATCCAAGAGCCTGACTGCAAGCTTTTCATAGGCCTGGCTGACTCGGAGAATGTCGCCGCGCTCGTAGGCGGTACGGTAGCGGATCCGGTCAGCCTGCTGAAAGATCGCGTCCAGTTCGTCGTGAAGGTAAGCCGTTACTTCGCCGGGGAGCATTCGGACCTGTCCCTTGTCGGTCCAGGCCACCAGTTGATAAGATTTAGCCATAGCATAAAACGTATTTCAATGAACTCAGCCGGCCACCGGGTCCTTCGCGTCGGGGCACAATACACCCCGGGAGTGGACCTTCGTCCGGCTGTTTTCGTACGTTTTGTGGCTAAATGTGAGATCAAGTGAGCATAAGACGTGCTTCGGTTTGCAAAGTTACGATATAAAGACGAAATGGCAAACGAAATCTATCAGCGTATTTGCGGAATTTAAAAGACTACCCTAGAAGGGCGAAGGCAAGATAGAGGATTGATTTCGCATTATGCGTTTCGCATTTTGCGAAATGAAAAACATTGATTATTTTTGCAAAAAATAACTGCTTATGAATCCTTTTTTCTTGGCCCCACATACTCCTGCTCCGTATTTCTGTGATAGGGAGAAAGAAACGGAAGATCTTGTTAAGTACCTAGAAAATGGCTCGAATGTGGCATTAATTTCACCAAGGCGCTATGGAAAAACGGGCTTGATATATCACGTTTTCGACACGCTTCAGGCTAAAAAGGCTAAGGTTGAATTGTACTATGTGGACATTTATTCCTCTCGGAATGCGGATGATTTCATCGCGCTACTGACCGAAGCTATTTCACGTACGTTGAAGAAGGGAACCGCCGTTAAGAATTTCTTCAAAGCACTTGGCCGTCTTCGTCCGGTATTCAGCCAGGATCCGCTGACCGGAAAAACTCAGTTCTCGTTTACTTATCAGACAGATGCTGAGCGTCGGTATTCTCTGAAGGCGTTGCTGGATTTCCTGGACCGTCGTCCTCATAAGGTGATCTTGGCAATAGACGAATTTCAGCAGGTACGTGAGTATGAGGGGATTTCTATGGAGGCCCTCCTACGAACATACATTCAACCGCTGAAGAATGTCCAATTCATTTTTTCCGGCAGCAAGAAGCATATGATTGCCGAGATGTTTACTGCTGAGAATGCACCGTTCTACGAGAGCGCATCCGTGTATTCTATCGACAAGATTGACCGCAGTGTATACGCTGATTTCATTGAAAATCAGTTTAAGTCGCAGAAGAAGAGCATTACCCCGGAGGCCATTGAATTCATCCTGGACTGGACACGAGCGCACACATACTATACTCAGATGCTTTGCAATCGAGTTTTCCAGTCGGTGAAGAAGGAGGCTGCTCTGGTGGATGTCTTGGTTGCGGCCGATACCCTTTTGAAAGAGCATAACGATACATTTCTGGAGCGTAGAAACCTCCTTACCGGCAGGCAGTGGAACTACCTGATTGCCGTGGCGAAGGAGGGCGTCGTAACAGAACCCACAAGTGCGGCCTTCCTCCAGAAATACCGCCTTGGCGCCCCCTCCTCCGTCTCCCGCCTGTTGAACTCCCTGCTGGAGAAAGAACTGTTACTGGAGACCAAAACGCTGGTGGGGAGTAGCTACTGTGTTTATAATGTGTTTTTTTCCAGATGGTTGGAGAGGGTTTGACCCTCAGGGCAGTTTCGTTCTGCTGTTCTCTTACAGCTGGTGGTTCTGCAAGAAATCGAAACCCAGGTGGTAATGGGGAGGTCTTGCTTGTAATTATTGCACAATATGCATACTTTACTGAACACCGTAGGGCAGTGTTTATAGATAATTCCTAATTGGCTTAGCTAATTCTGATTCTTTTTGAAATATTTGCGCCAGAGCCAAAAAGAAGCGGCTCCTCCAATAACAATTACTAATGAGATTATCCACCATACGCATTCCTTTGAAAGTTGGGGGCCGAGCTGTAGTAAAGAGACAAGAGAGGCTATAACAGTGACAGGAAGAACGAAGGTGGCTATACTGCTGACATTTTTGTCAAAAGAAAGTGACTTGAGGTCATTTGTCGCATTGATCTGTGCCTCCAGTTCTTTAGAGAGGGACTTAATCCGACTGGATTCCCAAAGCATATCATACAGCTCAATGCCTTGCTCTTGTGCCGTCACCTCATCCAGGCAGAACTGGTTGAGGAAGACAAGGTAATCGTTATAGATAGAAGATACATCCTTTTTGAACTCATTGTTCCTGATTCGCTCGTTGAATAGTAGGATGGAGGCGCGTTGACAAAGGACAAGTTCAGCCATCCGCGTATAAATGGATCTGAAAGAATGAAATAAATGCGGAGCGCCCCATTGGGCGCCGTCAGTAGTCAGCATAACCATAGAGTACCTTGAGACGCCATAAAGGGTCCCATAATTCTCCCATCGGGGATAGGTGTGTTTTTTCAGTAGTTCCTGCTTCATATTGTCACTTTGACAAGTCGCATCATTCCCATCAATAAAAAGGAATCGGTACCAGAAATCCTTATCACCCCTTAAGTACTCTTCCATAAGATCGCTACTCTTATACCAGGAGAGGACAAACATTCTGTCATCAATGACTGGCTGAATTGAAATGGGCGTGCGAGGGTTGAGTTCCTCTATGATTTTCTCGATAAAGGACGCTAGTTTCCAAACATCGGATTCTTTGAATTGTTCATAATCCTCAGAGTAGGTTATGAAATCTCCTTCAGCCTCGTCAGGTAGGGTGATGGATTGTTGTTTAGCGGTCTCTATCCGAGTTGTCTGATCTCTCAAGAAAGGTAACATAACTCTGCGACCATATTGGTTGATACGCAGGATATCTTCCGGGGAGGCCTGGTTGTGATCAAAATTATCCAGATAGAAAGACAATGTACCGATTCCAGTACTATATAGGTTCACATTGAGACTCTTTATCAGGAGGGTGTAGTCTTTGACCTCTGTTGAGATCCGATAAACCCCGTTATGGATCTGTCTTTCATAATGCGAGATATGAGACGATTCGTTACCGTTATCATATAAAGCATCGTGGACGTATTGAAAGAAATACTGTTTTTCATCAAAGAGTTCTTCCCAGTCTCTGCGATTCTCTAGCATAGGTCTGGGGATGCGCTGCCATACCTTCTTCGGCATAACGGAGACGTGGGGATCATATTTGAATGGCAGTATGAATATGTGCTGGCTGACGGGGGAATCCAAGACGGCTTTTACGCGATGTTGCAGGGAACCGTCCGAGGTTGATATTAGGAAAGCTAGTTGTTCTTCCTCCTTATCCAAAGGTATGTCACGCTTTAGCGTCCCTCCATAGTACCCGCATTCTCCACCCCCAAAATAAACATTCCAATAATCACGATTTGCAACATCTGTCATATGTCGAGCCATCTTCCCAAAATAACAGAATGAATGATTCTCTTCAGATATTACGAGAAGAGAATCACAGGGATGGAGCCTGTCAACAATCGGTGAAAAACGCTTGAGAGAAGTGGTGACTATATAGAGCCTTCCATCAATAATCAGATTGTCCTTGATGCTCTTTTCGGCCAAGTCTTCGTCTTTACTGGTTATTCCTTGCGCCAAGCGGTCCTTTTTCCGAATCTTATCAATCTCGGATTTACTCAGCCCTCTCTCTTCGAGACCGCGGATATGCGAGACATCATTGATGGCCACTTCCTTCTCATAATCAGTCATTTGGTGCCCGATTAATTCGGCGACTTGTTCGAGTGAAGATGGACGATTGGGAATAATGCTATGGTGGTCGATCGTCTTGTAATGAGTCTCGAAGATCTTTGTCTCAGAAGAGGACAAACACAAATCATTCCTGAGTTCAACCCCGTAGATTATGATATCTGGTGATTTCTTCAGTACTTTTCGGATGTCGTTTTCATACTCGCTTAGATTTGCATTCTCCCAAGTGAGGTGCTTGTCAAGGAACGGGATCTTATACTTCTTAAGCAGGTTCAGGATCGTGTCCATCTCCAAATCGTGGCCTCCCAAAAGAAAAATGGTCCGGTCCAGGGTGAAAGCGTCAATAGCCATACAATTATTATGAAAGACTTACAAAAATAGACAAAAAAAGGTAAATAATTCGACATCTTATTTGCAGGGACATTGCTTATTCGGGAGAACCTAGTTATGAGTGCCCAAAAAGATGCTTATGATCGTCGTTAAAAAAGCGGAAATGGTAGGCCTTAATCAAAGATGAGTTGAGAACGGTGAGACGAATACTACTTATGGCTTAATGATTTCTTCGAAACTTGCCAATTCTTTCCTATTTCGTATTGTTCGAATAATATAATCTGCGAGATCTGTTTCGTAGTATTTATCCTCACCGTGTTCTTGAATGAGTGCCCGCTTGTTATCTTCTACGTATTTTTTCATAAAACCGCTAATGTTGGACTCACGGAGACAATCATACCAATTTTTTCGGGCATTCCAGTCATCTGGTTTGCCAGATTCATCAACATCCCCCTCAAGATCAGGGTCCGGGAATAGGATAACATCTTTCATCCTTTCATCAGGGATATCATTAATATTCATTTTATTCAAATAGCGACAACTACCAGTAGCAAGCCAGAGTCCTTGAGGATAAACTATTGATGCTATTAACGCCGTTTTTTCCGATTCTACTATGCAAATCTTTTTATCTCCATTCTTGGGGTCATTCAGCAAATGTAATCCGAATAGACAATATCTTTGCTCGTGTTTATTGTCTATTAGTGAATGCTGAAGAATATGTATTTCTTGATTGCGGTGTCCTTCTCTAGGACCATCTTTATGGAACTGAATAAGTTTATAAGCAAGTTTTTTCCCATCAGTGGTTATTCTCCAGAAGATACATCCATTTTCCCATTTATCAAAAAGGCTGGTCTGGACGAAATAACGATTAAAAACGTTTTCAATATCCTGCTCTTGAAAGATAGTCTTTAAAAATATAAAAAGGTTGTTTTCACAATTCTTTCCACATACCCAGAAGCGGCTTATGTAATAATCTAAACTATCTCGGCTTGAAGAATCCTGCCCCAAGTTAATGACTTCTCGGCTAGCATAGCGATAAACCAACTGATTTCTATATGAATAGAACTCTTCTGGCAAACAACAGTATTCACACTGATTATCGGTACAATAACCTACTAAGTCGCCAATCGGTAGATTCGTGTCTTTCCTAATAAAATGAAAATAGCTCTCTTTTTTGCAGATAGGGCAGACTTCAACAGAGTCCCCGACGTAATAATCAAGCATAGTTAACAAGAAGAGAAGTAAGAGATAATTTGAGACTTAGCTTTGTCGTGATCGATGAACTCTTGAACAATCTGCCGCATTTCCTTGGTTCGTTTATACTTATTATCATAATACGTATAGATTTGTTCTTTCGAACGCCTATCTGCAGAATCTGTGGGAGGATCCTCCAATATGTCTCTATCCTCCTTTAATCTTATTTGAATATATTGTCGGGGCCATAATTGCCAATAGTTTGTAGTATAGCCAAGGAAGCGTAATGCAATTACAAATACCTTGAGAGCATCTGGATCGAGTTCAAGACCGCTGTCTTTAGCAAGTTCTTTCCAATTATAATGTCGTTTATGCTGGCTTTGCAAGGCCCTCACTAATGCTGCACAGTATCGTTTGATTTCTTCGGGAGAGTAAATGAATGACAAAGAATGGAAATACATCCAGGCTTTTTTTACACGCTGAAGGCGTATCCCATTAATGGAAACATCTTCATTGCGAAGATCTTTTTTCAATTCATCGAAAACCTCTTCATCAAACTGGGGAAAGGCCTCTCGGTGTCTAACTTTGAGCATTCGATATATAATCTCCAAATCGGGTAGAACTGTTTTATCTTTATCATCCGTCGAGTCAAAATCTCTAACAGTTGCTTTACGACATTTATCGGAAAGGGCAATTCTTATCCTTGAGTGATCTCGCAAAAAAGCGTGATGTTCGTAACATAAGTTAATCAGATCTTCAACATCTTTATTGCTTTTTCTCCCATCAAATTGATAATCGGTATCCGACAAAACCTCAAAAGCGTCGATCATTACAGAACAATCTTTTGCTTCCTCCCATTTTTTGCGCGCGTACTGATAGAAATGCGCCAGATTATGATCATTTGTTTTTATTTCGACAATGCTTGGATTAACATCTACTTCATAGTAGCGCGGACATTTAAAACCGACCTCAATACGGTTAAGTCCAGCATCCTGCCCATTAACAATACTACTCTTTGATAACCAATTGATGCAGTTATAGAAAGTCTCTTCTAGATTCTCATTGGTCTTCCCTTTTGAGTTTACTTTTAAATCATAAATTTCTTCTGTTCGTATGGCGTTACTAAATTCTAATAGATTTGTCGGAATAGGGAAAAAACCCTTGTTCAATCTTTTATGATATCCATCGTTTAAGTACTGTCTTATAGAATTATATGAATCGATAATCTTATACCAGGAGACTTCTTTTTTGGGAATCGCTTCCTCCGGTGCATTGAAATCCAAATCAGATTCAGTGTATAAACATATTGTGTTTAAATTTGTTCTTCCATCTCTAAAAAACGATTCTAAACAATCATTATCCCGCGCGGCTCGTCCCACTTCTTGTAAATAATCTTCAAGAAACTGAGGAGGTGAGAAATGGATAACACAATGAATGTTCCTGATGTCCATCCCCATCCCAAAGGCTTTTGTCGCGATGAGGATAACAATAACGCCTGTTTTGAACTTTTCAACGATGTCATCTTTTTCAGAGCTCTCACCTACTTCAGAATGGAATACACCAATTTTATTCTCAAGTTCAGTGCCTTTGAAGAAATCAGACAAAAACTCTCTTAGTATTTTTGTCTCTTCAATCCTTCTTACAAAAACGATCATACGACTCTGAGGGTTACTTCCGTGGAGTAGGTCAGTATCAAAGAAATCCTTTTCAGACATCAACCGTCTCAAATACTCACATTTTGCCTCCAGATTGGTTTTCCCCCGATCTCGTGAACCCTCTTCTGCGGTATAAACTCTTTGGAAACGTATTTTTATATTATTCTTAATCGGGTAAAGAGTTTGGGCATATTCAATAGTATTCTTCTTGGGGAAAAAATGTTCTTCCGGAATACAAATCTCACTTATTAAGTTCAATCGATCCCTGGCAGGGATTGTCGCCGAATACAATTGTATAGATATATAGGGATTCCTTTTTTGTATCTGAACACACTTTCGTAATGCACTTATGTAGTCAGGTCTAAAATCCAACCCCCAACTTACTACACAATGAGCTTCATCAAAAACAATTGTGTCGAAACCGGGGCCATCTTTTGATTCAACAACCTCAATGATTTCATCCCAAAAATGTTGATTCATTAAACGTTCAGGAGTAATATATAAAAGACTTAATTCCTTGGATCGAATTCGCTTTATTATGTTCCTGTACTCATCTTCTGTTCTCCCGGCGTGTAGATAATCAACCTTTGTTTTATATAAAGAGTCCTTCTTTACAATGTTATTAACCTGATCTTTCATTAATGCCTGCAACGGCGTTATAACGAGGCTAAGTCGTGTACTCTTTTTTACAATTGCCTTGTAAAGAATCGGGGCCTGAAAAATGGCGGACTTGCCTCCGCCCGTTGGAATAATGGTTAAAAAATTGTTGGGTTTTTTGACATCGCGCAACTCAATGCCTTTAATGACTTCTTTTTGAATGGGACGGATGTCCTCCTTTTTATTAAGGTGGAGATACTTGTCTCGCATCCAGAGCCAAAAAACGCCACAATCATCATTAAGCTCACAAGGCGCAATACGAATAAAACCCTTGTGAGTCTCATTTTGTATGAGGTCGTACAATTCGAAAAAAAGGTCCCAACTAATTAGTTTGAGACATAAAAGGAGGCCGATACACTTAGTGAGGCAATCAGTGCCAAGGTTCAACTCGCGATCATTCTTGATAGCTTCTACAAGGGATTCAATACCTTCCTGACTCGATAAAACTGTGTCGCTGAAGAACGAGTTCAGGCTTATATTATGATTGACGTCATAGTCTATGCATATTGGGATCAAACAGTCCCAGAAAGCCCCCCAATCATTAATCTCCTGTATATTAATAAATTCGGAGTCTTCGTCAAAAAAGTAGGCATAAATACGATTATCTCTGAAGGTATTACTGGGTAAAAACACTACGCGGTCTTGTAGGGAATACATGTTTTCACGACCGTGGGTGGGACGCAGTTCTGAAAGACGATAGCTAGATAAACCGTTATCTAACTTAGACAAAGACGTATAACAACGTGCAATAGCAATCATAGTATAATAACATTATTATGCGGCAATGAGATTAATAAACGTCTCAAGCTATCTATGTCTCGGGTGCCTCGGCGTTCCCCTCATCTCGGAAATAACGGAACGCATCGGCGACTTTGCTGATGCGTTCATTATTGCTTAAAGAAATCATATTGGTCAAGATAGTATTCAAGCTCCTGTATGGCAACCTGTCTGTCCCTGAAATTGCCGATGCGGAAAGATTCAACAATGGATAGTCTGGCATACAAGTTCTTTCCTTGTCTCGCAGCTATCGCAACTAATCTATAATGGGGACCAATATACTTGCCCCCCCCTGTCACCCGGCTATCCTTCCATACGTGGCTTTCTCCATAGGATGCTGGGCCTTTACGATTTATATTCGTGTATTACAAAGATAGGAATATGTTTTGAGATAAGCAAAAATTAGGTAATGTCGCTAAACAACTGATGGCGGCATTCTTTACAGCCAAGGCTCGGATACTCATCCAGCATATCCAGGCAGAAAGGCTTCATATAATGATAGCACTCGGAGAGTCGCCCGCGTTCTATGGCTAATATGGATGATCAGGTTTGCATAAGACGTGCTTTGGTTGGCAAAGTTACGCTATAAAGACGAAATGGCAAGCGATTTCTATCAGCGCTGTGAAAATTTCTATCAACCAGATAGAATTGGGGATAAAAACTGTCTTTCTTTAGAGGATTTTATTACATTTGTAACTTAACACAGAAAGATAACACCTTATGGACCAAAAGCCTACCCTTGAAGAGCTGCTGGAAAACCTGGCCGTAAAACGGGAAGATGATACCCCGAACTTCGTCGGACCCGACGGGGAAGAGGGCGTGAGAATCGGGGACTACCGTCTCTTTTGCGACGTGAACGACTCCAAGTCTGAGTTCCCGGTAGAAAGGAGGATCCCGTTCGTTATCCCCGAGGAGGGGAAGTATCTGCATATCGATCTGGAACTGCCCGATATCCACGAGGAGAATGAGCTCCAGATCGTGGTCACCACGGCCCTGGGCGGCATCGTCATTGACGCCCGCTTCGACCCGAACAGCATCCGGCTCTTCCGGGACGGCAACCGCCTCCATATGACCCCCTTCCTGTTGACGGATCTCTTTGATGAAGACTACGATAAAGCGGAGTACGACGAAGATGGCGTTCTTATCCTGCTGTATAAGAACGAAGAGAAACTGGGCGAAACCCGGATCGAGATCAAGGGCTGCTGGCCGACCGACGAAAGCGTAATCCAGGACGATCTCCGGGAGATTGACGAAACGATGGACACCATCCACCAGCTGCAGGGCTGGGACAACTTCAAGGCCCGGATGGAAGCGATGCGAACCCGCAGCGAAGTGGGCGAGGCCCGCGAAAAGGCCGGCTTCGCCAAGAACCTGCCTCGCCTCCATACCGCCCTTATCGGCAACCCCGGAACCGGCAAGACCCGGGCCGCGTACCTGATGGCCCGCCTGTACAAGAACCTGGACCTGCTCGACACGGATCAGGTTACGACAGTCCGCGTATCGGCCTTCCTGGGCGGCGGCGTCAATGGCGAGAAAAAGATGGTCGAGGAGCAGGTTGAGAGCGCCAGGGGCGGCACGCTGGTCGTCGATGGCGCCCACGAGTTGTTTAAAACCGATACCAGAGGCAATTACGATACGGAAGCCCGCGTGGTCAGCGCCCTGGTGGACTGTCTGAACGATTCCCAGTATGGGCGCTGGATGCTGGTCCTGTCTGGTGAGCCCGAGGGGATGGAATCCCTTCTGGCGGCCTATCCAAACCTTCGGAAATCCCTCTCGGCCCCCCTCTATATGGAGGACTTCAAGCCCGCGGAACTCTTCGGGATGATTGACCTCTGCTGCGAAGGGCGTATGATTCGGCTTTCGGACGAGGCCCGGAAGAAGCTCGAGATGTTCATCCTGCACAAGTACAATCACCGCGGCCCCGGCTTTACCAACGCCTGGCTGGTCCAGACCCTCTTCGACGACGAGATCATCCCGGCGATGTTTGGCCGCCTGCGGGGGATAGAGAATCCCTCCAAGGAAGAGCTCGAGTTGGTCCAGCCGGAGGACATCCCTTCCGTGGGCGAGCAGCAGAGCAACGCGATGGACGAGCTCGACGAGCTGATCGGCCTCGGGAAGATCAAGACCAAGGTCAAGGACTACCTTAATGCCATCCTGCTGGCCCGAAGGCGTATGGAGCTGGGCCTGCCGACCAATATGCCGCGCCTGCATATGGCCTTCCTGGGCAATCCGGGAACAGGTAAGACCACGGTCGCCGAGATTATCGGCAAGGTCTTCGCCTCCTGGGGCATCCTCTCCGGCGGCCGCGTGATCCGGACGGAAAAGAGCGAGATGGTGGGCCAGTACATCGGCGAAACGGAGTTCAAGATGACCAACCTCCTGTCGCGCGCCCGCGGCAATATCCTCTTTATCGACGAGGCCTACCAGCTCGAAGAAGGCGGCGAGAAGGACCACGGCCGCATCGTGATGAATTCCCTCCTGACGCAGCTGGGCAAGGAGAACCTGGATATGGTGGTGATCCTGGCGGGTTACACCGCGCCGATGAAAAAGCTGCTGGAGAGCAACGAGGGTATCGAGAGCCGCTTCCCGAACGTGTTCAACTTCGAGGATTACACCACGGACGAGCTGCTGGAAATCGGCAAACTGATGATCCGCAAGCAGGGCTTCACGCTCACCCCCGGTGCGGCCGAGAATATGCGCGTGATTATCCAGGAGGAGTCTGACAAGCCGTCGCCGCGCTTCGGGAACGGCCGCTTCGTTTCCAACCTCCTGCAGAACGAGATTCTGGCGACGCTGGGGGCCCGGACGGCGAAGATCGCCAACCCCGGCTCAGAAGACCTGAGCACCATCCTCCCGGAGGACGTGATCATCGGCAAGGCGCAGAAGGATGTGGTCTTTGACGAGGTCGCCATCGATGCCGCGCTGGAGCGGCTGGACAAGCTGGCGGGTCTCTCCGGCGTGAAGGCGGCGGTGCGCAATTTCGTGCAGTCGGCCCGCTACCTGCATTCGATCGGGGAACCGTACGTCGGGAAGGGCCTGCTGAGCTGGCGCTTTATCGGCAGCAGCGGCACCGGCAAGAGCACGGTGGCCGAGATTATGGCGCAGATCCTGCGCGGGATGCGCCTCATCGCAAACAGCCACATCACGGAGATTAAGGGCGAGCGCATCTTCGGCGTCTCGGAGATGGACTGCGACACGGTCTTGAAGGATGCCGTCAAGCGCGCCTGCAACGGTCTCATTTTCATTGATGTGGATGACCCGAAGTTCAGTAACGGTTACGCTCGTAACATCGAGCAGATCCGCCTGAAGGTGAAGGAGCTCACCGTCGAAGCAGGAGGGGAGTGCGCCCTCATCGTAGCCGAGCTGGAGGCTCCGAATGCGACAGTTTCCGAGCAGCTGTACGATGCCGGAGTCTATGAGTTTGACCATACGCTGGTGTTCAAGAATTTCACGCCGGAGGAGTTGTTGGAGATCCTCTGCCACTGCCTCGGCAAGTTCGGGGTGAGCTTCAGCGACGAGGCGGAGGAGCACGTCCTGGATTACCTGAAGGCGATGAGCGCGTCGTATGTGGCCAACGCCCGGACGATGAAGCTGCTGGCCCGTGCAATCTACCAGAAGGTGATCCTGCGGGAAAGCGCCCTTGCTACGCCGCCGGACCGGCACGTCGTCGAGCTGGAAGATATCGAGACGTTCAAGTGGGATGGGAAGAAGGGGAAGATAGGGTATTGATATTGAATTGTAATAGCTTTAATCCTAATAATATGAGAAGGAATCTTATTTGCACACTTGTTCTAACACTGTTCGCTTTCCCTCTTTACGCACAGATTGATAGTTTGTCTAATCAGCAAGCGAGTAAGCGTGTCGTTATTGTATCTTTAGATCCTAAGTCTGAAGGTCGTTTGGAATCTATTGACGACTCTGCAAAACCTTATTCATTGAAAGAATTGATTCGGTTTCCTAAAGGTTTTAATTCTGTTAATCTGGGCTTTTGGATTGCTGCAATGGCCTTGTTTGTTAGCATCTTTACATACATCGCGCAGAAGAAAACCGAAAAACATACCACTAATGCACCAATAGAAGTTCAACTATGGAAACTGCGTGATTTGCCGCGTCATTTTTATAGAAATCTCGTCTGCATATGCGCCATTGCCCTTAACTATAGAGCCGAGGGAGCAGAAAGAAAAAGAAAACGTTATCCCTCTGAGAGTAATCTGAGAAAACTCCAGACATTGCCGGATGATATTGTCTTACCGATAGATGTCGACAAAAAGAAAAAACCGGAAGATAATGCCTATAAACATATGCATGAATTAAGGCTTCTTCTGCGTAACTACAATATTGAGGTAGAAGTAGCTTCTGAGCATTTGACTAAGAAAACAATATCTGATGAGAGCCTTAAACAGGATTTTGATAATTTGTTGTTTAAGCCAATTCATTTGATACAGTCTACGTTTGCTTTTGAAAAAACCTTAACAAAAAGTGCTGACAAACATCTGGTTATAAGGACAATATATAGCGTCTTGAATGAACATTTTAAAAAACTTAAGATAGCAACCAATTTTAACCTGCTCTCTTCGTCGTACTCGCCGGATTATTTAGATGCATTACTGGTTGATCACTGTTCATTATTTAATGACCGTATTGATACAAAAAGTGGAATAGATCGTTCCGTTGATAATCTATTAGGGTCTGGCTATGATAAAGTGAATGGCAAAGAAGCGTATCGTGGAATCACTATTATCGAGAAGGATGAGAAAAAGTATGAGGCAACGATATCTCGCACTGCGGCGATTAAAGAATTTGGTTCGTTGAATGATTTCGTCGAAAGAATATCATGTATAAAGAACTATGAAGCATTTGCGGATTTTTATAAAGACTTTTACCTGCATAAGGAAAAAGAAATGAGTCAGGAGCAGAAAGACTCTGCCTATGATTTGTATTCTCATATGAAGCCTTATTTTGACTATCTCTTGGAAGAGACTTGGGATTTTCATATTCTTCTGAAGTATATTCTTACAATTGATGCAATCATTGAGATAGATAGAATTGGGATGGTGAATTATGCGTAGTCGCATGTGCTTATTTTTAGCTTTTTTCATTTGTTTCACAGGATGCTCAAAAAAATGTGAGACATACACCGTCGTCGTCTCGATGGACGCCTTCCGCTGGGATTATCCTGATGTGATGGATACCCCAGGATTGAATGCTATAGCTGCAGATGGCGTTATGTGCGTCATGGAGCCATCATACCCAGCATCGACTTTCCCGAATCACTACACAATTGCCACCGGTCTGGTTCCTGATCATCATGGTATTGTCAATGGTTCCTTCTGGAATCCTGATACTAAGGAAACCTTTTCGATGGGGGATAGCTTAACCCGCTATAACCCGGAATACTACCTTGGCGAGCCAATCTGGGTTACAGCTGAAAAGCAAGGAGTAAAGACTGCCAGTATCTATTGGGTAGGGTCTGATGTCCCCATTGAAGGCGTTTTGCCCACGTATGCTTATCCTTGGTGGGAGAAACCTCTCTTGAGTTTTGAGGAGCGCGCAAACGAGGCAGTCCGTCTGCTTTCCCTCCCCAAGAAGGATAGGCCTAGATTGGTCATGCTATACTTTGATGAGCCCGATGAGACCAGTCACAATTATGGCCCCTTTGCCCCAGAAACGAAGGCCGTTATTCATCGGCTGGATTCTATCGTCGGCAATATGTATCAGCAGTTAAGAGTGCTCCCGCACGGAAACAGAATAAATATCATTGTCACGGCCGATCATGGGATGGAAGAGATAAGCAATGACCGTTTCGTTGATTGGGACGACTATCTTAAGCCGTCTTGGTACGAGCATATTATCGGCACGAATCCTACGAATATCTACGCCAAAGGGAATTGCGTGGATTCCATCATGACTGCTCTTTCCGGCGTTGAACATATTAGTGCATGGAGGCATGGAGAAGTTCCGGAGGAATTGAACTATGGTACATCCAATCGCTGCGGTGATGTAATCGTGGCGCCTGATCTGGGCTGGCAGTTCGCATCTAGCCCAAAGAACAAAGTCGGTGCTCACGGCTATTCGCCAAAAGAGAAAGATATGCAGGTGAGATTTTTTGCTTCAGGGCCTAGTTTTAAGAAAGGTGTTGCGTTAACTAACGCTATGTTTCATAATGTAGACATCTATCCTATGCTTGCTCATATTCTGGGCGTTAATCCTGCTGAGGTTGATGGTGATATAAAAGCTTTCAGGATAATCATTAAAAATTGAGCAGATATGCAGATTCAAGTTCTTTTCGGGGATGTTAATGTGACTCTTACTGATGGTAAGCTGTATTATATTTACTGAATATCTGATTATTGATGGTCTAGTTGCGAAAAAAGAATAATATGCTTTTTGATTTCGAAAAAAATCTAAACGTTGTCGCAAACTCCGTAGCATCTCTAGAAAAAAGATGCTATTTGGAGCTTTTAGAGGATTGTTTGAATGCGTTACGCTCGGGGAATAAGATCGTCGTCTCGGGACTTGGGAAGAATACTCCGGTCTGCGAGAAATTTGTGAGCTCAATGAACGCAGTAAGCCTCAACTCAGCATTTATCCATACTGGCGAGGCTTTTCACGGTGATCTTGGCATCGTTAAAGATGGAGATGTGGTTATTATCCTTTCAAAGAGCGGCAAGACACCCGAATCTCTTGTGCTAGCTGATAGACTTAAGTCACGTAATATCATTAGTTGGGCGTTCACATTTGAGATAGAGCCCGAATTAAGCAACAGAGTTCAAAAAACAATAAAACTATCCTTAGAACAAGAGGGCGGCCCGTGGAATGTTATGCCGATGAATTCCACGGTAGTTTCCTTGTTTATTCTTCAAGGACTCATCATTGATATAGTGAATTCTATTGGATTAACGCTGAATGATTTTAGGATTAACCATCCCGGAGGCGGGATCGGTAAGAAGCTTGCAAATACTTAGTTATGAATAATTTTAAGATTCGTTTTTCGGACATTCTTAGGTATTTTATTCTTGGCGGAATAGAGTATCTGTTGTGCAGCATTATCGTTGATAGATCTGCTTTTACAGAAATCTCAGATGCGGTTAAAAACGTGTTTGGAGATGCGATCATATCCCAGCCTGCTATGCGGATTGCTGCTGTTTGTGTCGGAATATATTTACTGGGCTTCATTACTCAATCCATAATTCAGTTGTTATATGGTGGTGATTTTTTAGGAACCGGGATTGGAGAGGTGGCTGAATTAATTAGGTACTATCCTTCAAAGTGGTGGTTAGATACAAGAGGATATCCGGACTGGATTTATTGGTCTGATCGGCCTCGGCGAGTACTTGATATCTACAAGGATATTCTGGAGACAGATGAGAACGCAGAAATAAAGACTGAATTTTTATATTCCAATCAGCTTTTCCAGGCTACTGCGTTTGCAATCGTTCTTGCCACAGTATGTCAGTACCTCATATCATTGGGTAGTCTATGTGGTGTCTCGATATTACTTATCCTGACGTCTCTTTTGCTGTTCCTCTGGTTTATTCATTGGTTATGTGGACAGTTGAAAATGATAATTGTCCCTGTCGTTTTGGGCTTATTGGTGTCTATCGCTATTCTCTTTATGGGGCGTGCGGGTAGCGAGAATTGCTCGTGGTTTCAAGGATGCATTTTAGCTTTTTCGTATTTGATTTCATATTTATTGGCCGCTTCTCTGGCTCGTAAGCAGATACGTAGGGTTGATATCTTGGCTAGGTACAATAGCGACAAGGTAAAGGCTGAAAGATTTCGGAATGTTTTAGCTAGAGTTGGTGTTCCGAAATTTTATATTCTTACCAGAACGAACTCTCCGGAGTATATATCTGAAGAGTTCGAGTCGATCTGTGATCAAACATACCCGAATATCAAGGTGGTAGTCTTACTTGACGGCACTTTGAATGATAATAAGGCAAAGCGTGACTTGCTGTTTAAAACGATTGATGCTTTCCAGGACAGACTGAACATTCAGACTTACGAATCATCTCATTCAGGCCCCGCAGCTCTTGCATATGAGATTCGCCAGATCTTCCTTAATTATGCCAATTCTGATGATGTCGCGATGATTCTGGATTCCGATGATAAGTTGTATTCTCCTTCTGTCGTGTCACAGATTATGACAAAATTGTTCAAAACAAAGTCGAATATTTGCTTAATCCGTTTCGAAATCTTCGGGAAACAGAACTTGAACTATACTCGAAATCATCATAATGAGTTTGTAAAGAGGCTTTGCTATAAGGGGGATATTGCTAAGGAGGGCGTAGATAAACTGGTCAGGCAAGATTGCGTCAAAGAAGAAAGAATCCGTGCGATTACTCCGGTAGATCTCAGAGATTGTAATGAGTTACATCGCATTAGTACGATCGGATGGACAAAATGCTATCGCAAAGGCATTCTTTCTGAGTATCAAGAAAAACTTAATAAGTATCTTGATGATCATAAGGAGGAATCAATCGACGATCGAAAGTACGAAGACTTCACAGATATTATTGCTCTGATGCAGCCAGATGCAAGAATCTGTGCAGTGGCTAAGAATTCAGTACTATTCAGGAAAAGCGGTAATTCTGTTACAACAAATGTTTCTGCGGATAACTATAGTGAGCAAATCCCGTTCTTCCTTCATCTCGCGAAGGAACTAGCAAACGATAACAAAGAATCCCTCATTGATAAGAGCGTTGATATCGTTACAAAGAAACTGTTACCATACAAATTTGTACAATACCTAAATGTGGTATATAAAAAAACGACCTCCAAGGAGGGGATGCCTGGGTATGATGAGGTCCTTGAAGAATCGGGCTATAATTGTGATACCTTTCATACAGATTTCCTGATAAATGTGTTTGGAGATAGAAAAGCTCAAGCTATCCCGGATGAAATGATAGTCGACGGTTTCCACGATGATGTAGTTACTCTATTGAATGGATACGATTATGACATTCTCGGTGCATTCCCGGAGGGAATAGCAAAAGCTAAAAAAGATCAAGGAATCACTTGGGAAACAGTATGCACAACATATTCCATTAAACAATGATTTTTAATTTCATCCTCTCCCTCTAGCAGGAGTGGGACTCTTGAAAACAAATCTACCTTTCTCGCTATGCCTAGCCCTCAAATCTATTCCATCGGCCTGTTTATTGACGGCGGCTATTTCCGTAAAATCAATGAGGGGCTTGCTCCCGCCAAAAAGGTTCACCTTGTCAATTTGTTTAACCACATACGGTCCTGTATATCAAAGCATTATTGCGTTGAAAAAGATTCCTGCATTTTGACGGAAATCCATTACTTCGAGGGCCGTTACGATACAGAGAGCGCCAAAAAACACAACGCGGTTGAGAATAACCGGAGATTCGAAGATACCCTCGTCGAAAATGATGTCATTCTCCATTACAAGAAGATATACGATTTGGAAAATGGAGAAAAGCACGAAAAGGGGGTTGATGTCTGGTATGCGTTGGAGACTTTTGAACTCTGTATGTTCCGGGACTTCGACTTTGTGGTTCTCATAACGGGTGATGCCGATCACGAGATGCTTGCGAGGAAGATCAAGTCCTTGAAAAAACCTGTCGTTCTGGTCACGTGGCATTTCGGTAACACGAATGCTACAGCGAGAGTCCTGAAAGAGGAAGTGACCTATCATATCAACATCAATGAGATGATTGAGGCTAATCCCGAGCTTGAAAAAACCCTTACGCAGGCGGCCAGTTATCGGCCGTCAAAATAAAGCCAGGTGAGTAAAAAACCGGTCATAAAACTCATTCTTGTTTTAGCGCTTATGTTGATTACATGGACGCTATGGGGACAGGCTGGCCTTTATACGGTTACCGGTGAGAAAGTGAATATCCGCTCCGGTCCAGGAAAAGGATATAGCGTACTCAGTTCCAGGAATAAAGGCGCCACCGTTACTGTAATCTCGTTTTATGACGCAAATTGGGCTCGAATAGAGTATGGCAATTCATTCGCTTATATGAGTCGCCAATACCTAGCGTATAAAAGCCCTCTACCACAAGAAGCAAATACACAAAATCAAGCCCGAACGACAAAAAAGGCATCAAGCGGTTGGAACTCTTTGTACGAGATCGTAGAGACGATACTGTGGTTATGTGCCCTTGTGATTATCATTGGCGGAGTTTTTGGGACAGAATGGGGAGGTCCGGCACTAATGCTTCAGATCATATGCGGTATTGGCGCTCTTGCCGGCTATTGGATATTCGGGAATGCAAAAGCAGGAGCCGTAATTGGGATGGGAATCGGTATTTTCCTGGCGGTACGTTTTGTCGCGAACCAATTGAACTGGGATTTTGAGGAGATTGGCGGATTTACCTATTTGATCTGGTATCTGATTTCATTGCCATTCTATATTCTGGACTTGTTGCAGTTCTGGCTTGCCAAGCCTTGGCGGCCGTTAATGAAAAAGAATTCCCTACCCGACAGGTCGAAACCAATCGTGAGAGCGATTCTGCGCTATCTACAGATCCCTTTCTATATCGTATGCTTCCCACTTCGCTTCGTTAACGCAGTGTACTATAACATCGTCATCCATAACTTGTATGAACTGTCCAATTATATTTTAGAGGTTGCTGCTCCTTCAGATGATGATGAAGGCGGTTACGGCTTCTGGGAATGGGCTATCTATTTGCCGGTCAGGTTCATTAAATACCCTGTCTACCACGGAATGCTGACTGTCATCGAAAGTATGATTTGGACGATCATTGACACTTTTGTCCCAGCAGTGACTCTGTATCACGGGACACGGGAATCCAGTGCCGACAGTATGTTATGTGACCCGAAGCGAAACAAGCAGCGGCGATACTCATCAGGATGGCTTTCGGGCATTTGGAATGTCGGAGGAGGTAATTATGCAGGGGACGGGATCTACTTTGGGATATTCAGGAAGACCTTGCGAAACTATCAGAATGGCTCGGCAATAGTTGCTCGTGTGACTATGGGGAAGACCATTGATGTTATTCTTATGCCTGATTACGTATATAACCAGTCTGGACATCCCAATGCTTCTGCCGTGTCCAATTGGGGTTTGAATAATGGCTATGTATCCGGTGAATGGTGGCGCTCAGATCGTATTACTAACTGGTGGGAGATTTGTATGTATGATCGTAAGAATCGTTACAACGATAGTTGGAGAATCCGCCCCATCTATGCCATTAATTCTGATACTGGGATTATGCAGCGTATATCAGGTGGAACCGCCCATTGGCTCTTCCGTAAAATGGTCCTGAGGGATTTGTGGAAAAGCATAACACGTTTATTTGATTAGTCTTATTATAGTTAAATGGATTTATATGGATGCAAGAGAAGGTTTGAATCAGCCCGCATTTCTTGATTTATTCAAGCAGATTTGTGGCATTGCGGTTAAGAAACTCGGGCCGGACGACGATTATGTCCTTGGTATTGTAGACCAGCCCCTGAATGATTGTTATGATATTCTGGAATGCGATCTTTTTTTAGCTGCCATAGAGAAACAATACAATATCGTTTTCGGCCCCTATTCCCTTGATGTCGTCGAGTCGCTGTTAGACGTGGCTTTCTATGCCTATCATTATGCGTTCTTCCAGCAGGGGGAACAGACACCTTCTGTCCTGGTAGAAAAAATGATAGAAATCCGAAATAAAATGCGCCCAGTACTCAATTCTATTTGGCCAGAGGAAGTGGTTGATGATTTCTATATCTATTCCCCAGATTCATTATATTATATGAAGAGAAGACTGGGTCTGGATCCATCTTTATATTGGGATATGATTCCAAGCGATTTCGCTTTATGCTTTGATAACAAATGTCCATTGAAAAATAAGTGTATACGTTGGCAAGCAGGGGAGTTAATGCCAGATGAAATCTATGTGTCGATGTGTGTAATGCCTTGTTCAAGAATAGGGGAAAACTGCTGGATGTATGTGTGTAAGGATGACGCTGTAAGTTACAAAGACTTCTTCAAACAATATAAGAGTTAGCCACGGCTAGTAATAGGGCTTGTGTAATGAATGTGTGTCAAAAAACCCAAAAGCCAATCTGCCCCGAATGAAATACATATACTGCATTTATAAGATTATTGAAAACAGAATAAAGCGATAAGCCTATGACCGACCAGGAAATCATTCAGGGCCTCATCAACCGGGATGAGCGTATCACGCAGGACTTTTTCTTCCGCAGGAGCAAGCCGCTCATTGTCTCTATTATCAATAAGTATTACCGAGGCAATGCCGATTACGACGAACTCGTAAACGATTTATATCTGCACCTGATGGAAGGGAATGCCCGTCGCCTCCGTTCTTTTGAAGGGCGTTCGGGTTTCTTCTGCTGGCTGCAAATGGTGGCAGACCATTTCTTTCTTGATAAAATAAAACGGGAGAAGGTGATAGAAAAGGACCCGGGTGAGCGTCTTTTAAATAAAGTGAAGAACACTTTGGTTGATGAAACCGAGTCCGAAAACGTAATGGACGTGGCCGCCATACTGGATCAGGTGGAGAACGAGAATTATCGTCTTGTGCTCCAGAAACACGTCATCGAAGGGATGGACTACGATGAATTGGAAAAACTGACCGGAATCAAAAAAGCCAACCTGTATAATATCAAGAAAAGGGCGCTCGCAGCCCTGGAAAAGATTGCGCGTATCGCCCGCACCCGCGGTGACGCGCTGTGTGCCGTTCGATGCGAAGAATACATCCTGCATTGTCTGGGTATGCATAAAACACTTCCTGAGCTGCGCGATCTGGCTACCTCAAAAGGCTGGCTGACCGATGATGGAGCCTATGTCAAAGATTTGGGCAATACGGCATCGGAATTGGGTCTGATGGTGGATAAACGGGACAAAGCCTTGCTGGAGGATATCATCGGAGCTATCGATGAAGGAAAGCAGGTGATGGCCGCCGTGGATGGGGGAGAGCTCATTGGCGACCCGCTCGAGGAGCGCATCGAGGACGTGATCGTCGGCAAGATCGTGGACCATTGCGTCGTGGTGCTGTCGGTCTCCGTCGAAAGCGACGAGGTCGCCCTCTACGACCCGGCCTTCAGTCCCATCCCGCTCACCGTTTCCATCGCCCACTTCCTGGATGCCTGGGAAGATTCCAATTTCCACTGTGTATTTATCAGCAAGTCATGACTGAGATCTCGCTTCCCCTGAATCCCTGGCTGCTGGAGACCGTCCGGCTGTACCGTGAATCCCGTAGTGATGATTACCTGCGGGGGTGGTATCAGATGTCCTGCAACAAGGGTGAGGGGCTTGCCTGGAAGGATTTCCTGGTCCGGCGTTTTCTGGAAGAATACCTGAAAAGGGAGCCCTTTATGCGAAAGTCCCTGGCCCTGACGGATCTTCCGGACAAGGCCAAGGACATCCTGTATTGGTCCGGGGTGGATTCCCTGGTGGACCTGGTACAGATCACAAAGGAAGAGTTGGACGTCATCTTCAGCAAGGAGCCGGAGTTAAAGACCGATGTCCTCCACTATCTCGAGGCGTGCAGCCTCGAGCTTCAGAGCTATGCGGGAAGGACCACAAAGCTTTCTCTAGCGTGCGGATACTGGACGATCCCGTCACCGGGTACATCCCATCGTTTCGATATCGCCCGGCCTACGCTTCGGGAAGAATGGTTCGATCGGTATTACCGCCGTTACGGTCATTTTGAAGACGAAGAGATGCATCGCGAGACATTCGAGCGGGTTGTGCCCATCTGTCTGGATAAGGATGCGATGCCGTCAGATTATCGTGAATTCTTCCAGGCGGTGAATAACCTCTTCGATGCCTATGCCGATTGCTGCGCGCACTGCGGGATTGAGCCGAGGGTTGAGCGGCCCCGGATGCCCGATAAGGATGTCCGGTCCATTTACCGGGAGGCCCTCCGGGCCTTTATCGATATCTTTGAGCGAACCACGCTCCTGGAAAACGCCAACGTCGGCGATTATCTGGGCGCGCCGGACGATGACCGGCGTTTGTTTCTCGCCGAGGGAGAGCGTCAGTTCGGGCAATTCCAGTATCTTCTTGTCTGCCAGGTGGAGTGCAAGATCGATATCGAGAATATCGCGCTGATGCAGAACGAGCGCTTACGATATGGATGGCATCGGAGTGTGTATGCCGTTCGGCCGCAGCCGTTGGCGCAACCTGCCGCGGATGCGATTCTTCGCCTTCGCGATAGCGAGTCCGATGCATCCCTTCGCGCGCGCTATCACCTGGCCGTGAAAGAGAACCCCGACCTGGGCTGGGAGGAGTTCCTCCTTCAGGCAGCAACGGCGGAGCCGTAGTCACTTCACCTCCTTAAAGATGTACTCCGGCAAGGGGAAGGTCTCCTCGATGGCCCGGATGACTTCGTTGGCCCATCCCTCGCGGGGCAGCGTGCTGATCCGCTTGTCGAAAGCGTCAATGGCCAGAATGTCGTCCACCATCTCCATCTCGCCCAGATAGGCCATCATCCGGCGGACATAGGGAACGGCATAGAGGGTGTCCAGCCGTTCTTCGCAGTGCTCATACAGATAATCGCGAACCGCTTTGAGAACGGTCCGTTCCCCCTCGCGGAAGCGCAGCTGGTGGTTGATCCCCTTCATGACGAACAGATAGGTCTGTGGCGACAGCTTGTCGGGATCCGGCGTCAGGCCGGTACGGAGGCAGAGCGTGGCATAGCTGCCGTGGTCGATCAGTTCCAGTATATGCTCGAGCAGATATTCCCTGGGGCAGCGTTTAATGACAACCTTGGCCATCTTGTGGCTCTGGAACTTCTCCCACAAGGCCTGCACCAGCGGGATATAATCGTCCACCCAGAAATCGTCGTCGCAGAACTTTTCGCACACAAAGTCCCGCTCGCTCCGTCCTCCGTGCTCAATCAGGCTGATCATAATGCGCTCCTGCATCGCGTGGTCCTGGCCGTCGAAGCGTTTTTTGAGCTGCCTCCGGGCTTCCCGCTGCTTCCCGGTTCTGTGGTTTACATAGTCGTCCAGCACTTCCTCGATGGGATAGTTGAGGCGATGGGTGGTTTTGCCATACCGCTTCTGCGCGGTGTGGCCCTTGAGGATACGGCGCGCCATCAGACACAGGCTGATGTCATCGCCTTCGGAAAGAGCTTTCAACTCATCTTCGGGGAGCTTTTGCATCAGTGCCTCGCGGGCGAAAGGGGAGAGGGAAGGGTCGGTATACATAGCAACATAAAGACGTCCTCCGGAGCGATATCTATCAGTTGAAAAAAACATGGTGATAGATTTCTCGTCCCGGGACGTCTTTTTATCTGCTAACGAATCTCATCCTATGTCCAACATCCGCGTAAACACAACTGAATTGCTCCAATTGCTGGAGATGACCCCATCCGGCCACAACCTGATGCTCGTGGGCCGTCACGGCATCGGCAAGTCCGAAATCCTTACTGAATACTTTCAGGGCAAGGGAATGCCCGTAGTGGCGCTCTTCCTCGGCCAGATGGCCGATCCGGGCGATCTCATCGGCATCCCGAACAAGAACGCGGAGACCGGCAAGACGGAATTTATGCCGCCGTACTGGTTCCCGCTGGACGGGAAGCCCATCGTCCTCTTTCTGGACGAGCTGAACCGCGCCCGCCCGGAGATCCTCCAGACCATTATGGACCTGGCCCTGAACCGCTGTCTCGCCGGGCGGAGGCTTCCGGAGGGCAGTCGCATCATCAGCGCCGTCAACGAGGGCGAGCAGTACCAGCTTACCGACCTGGATCCGGCCCTGGTGAGTCGCTTCAACATCGTCAATTTCCAGCCCACGGTGCAGGAATGGCTTCTCTGGGCGAACCGGGAAGGCGTGGACAAGCGCGTCATCGCGTTCATCGAGGAGAACAGCATCTGGCTGGACCGCAATGCGGACGCGAAGGAGAACGAGGACACGGGCCTCGACAAAACGCCGGACCGCCGCGCGTGGAAGCGCATCTCCGACATCATCCTGGGCGCCCAGACCCTGACTCCGCTGCATCAGAAAGCCATGGCCTCCATTATCGGAGCCCAGGCCACCGTCGCGTTGATTAGCACGGTTGACAACCGGATTGAAGTTACCGGAAAGGACATCCTGTACCGCTTCGATACCGTCAAAGAAAAGCTAGGTGTCCTTTCCTTGCACGAGATGTCCATTATCAATGACGGCATCTTCCGTCATCTGGAGGTGGAGAAGATCCCGGCAGAGAAGAAGCCCGGGCTGAAAAAGAATATCGAAGCGTACTTCGACCTTCTGGTGAAAGAGCACAAGGAAGCAGCCGCCCACTTCGCCAACCTGTACGTGCAGCAAACCTATCCCAATGCGGTGGCTTTTGTCGCGCGGGAGTGCCCGGTACTGACGATGACACTGGTCATCTACGTAAAAAGTATACGATAATGGAACAGCGCATCCATCGGATCATCGAGCACTGGTTCGTGCAGGAGCCCGCCCTGTTCGTGGTGCTCTGCTCGCACGAGCTGGTGCCGAACGACAAGATCCAATGTCCCGTCCGCAGCGGCTGCGGACGGGTGGAATACCATCCTGCCTTCGTGCGTGAGATGTCAGATATGGCGCTCGAAGAAGCGCTGAAGACGGAGGCCATCCGCATCCTGCTCAAGCACCCTTATGAGCGCCGCCCGGACGGATGCTGCGATGCAGCCATCGCCATCGGCAGCAACCTGGCCGTTGCCGACAACTACCCCTTTGCCCGATTCAGTATGAAGACGCCGGATGATTACGGCTTCAAGACCGGACTCCCGTATGAGATGTATGCCCGGCTGGCGCAACCGGCTGCGGAAGGAACCGGCGAAGGGCAGCGTAATGCCGCAAGCGACCTCTCCGGACTCTGGCAGGATGACCCGCTGCAGATCGCGCTGATCAATCGCCTGATAGACAGCATCAAGGATTGGGGATCACTCTCCGGAAACCTGGCGGAGCGTGTAAAGGCCTCCACGCGGGCATTCATCGACTGGAAGAAGGTGCTATTGGGTTTTCGGGCGCAGGTGCTCTCCAGCAACCGGCGGCTGACCCGAATGAAACCCTCCCGGCGCACCGGCTTCGACAATATGGGCTCCCTGCGAGAGTTTACCAGCAAACTGCTGGTGGCCCTGGACGTGAGCGGATCGATCAGCAGCGAGTGTATCAGTTACTTTCTGGGCGTTGTGAATGGCGCTTTCAAGTATGGCATCACCCGAATTGACGTGATCCAGTTCGAGATGGTCGTTACTCGCGAGGAGACGCTCTCGCAGACCATCAAGACCGATGTGGCCCTCGGTCGCGGCGGCACGAACTTTCATGCCCCGATTGCTTATGCAGCCGAAAGGGACTACGACGGAATGCTCATCCTTACGGATGGCTGCGCTCCGGAGCCGATCATCCCGGAGCACTTCAAAACCAAGATCTTGTGGGTGTGCGAGAGTGAGGAGGCCTACCGGATGTACGCCGGGTGGATGAGCAAATACGGCCGCGTCTGCACGATGCGGTTACGCTGAGCGCAGCTGATCGACCAGATCGAAAAGGCTGAGCGGGGACTTCCGGGTAACGCCTTTTCCATAAAAAGACTGAGCATCGTTGATGGCTTTTTCAAAACGGAATGAGCGCTGGAAATTCCAGGCACGGATTTCGCGGCGGGATCCGCAGACCGGGCACCAGGTATAGAGCGTCCAATACCGGTTATAGATATACGCATAGTCGATGAGCAGGGGCCTTTCCCCGCAGCTGCAGCCGCCGCCCAGCCGGATACGAAAGGTGCGGTCGTCTTCCTCCATCGCTTTCAATATGGCCCCGACGGGCATTCCGTTCTGATAGAAGGGCTCTCCAAAGACGCCGCTGTTCACGAAGAAGAGTTTCGCGTCGGCATAGATCTTCTGCCGGGCGCCCCAAAGAATCGGGAAGTAGATCCGGTACGCTTCATCGAGATTTTCGTCGGACATCAGCACTTGTTTCGCAATCTCCTCGATAGTTAGCCGAACGATTTCCGCGTTGTTAAGGTTAATGCTTCCGTCATCCTCCAGATAGTAGCGGGAGTTCACGCGAATGGACCCCGCATTGCAGTCGCTGTAGACCGATGAGCGCCAGCCATCCATCGGCTCCCGGCAAATGTAGCAGCGGAGCACCCGTGTGTGGTTGTCCTGGGCCGCCCTGAGTTTCTCACTGCTCGGATTGACCATTGGGATGATCCGCTTATTGGTAAGTCCGGCGGTCATCAGCAGGTAGTCGGTATATTCGTCGCTGTGCTGGATGTTGAGGATAATTTTGTCGATCATACGAATTAGGTTTTGCAGATAAAAAGACGATCCGGGGTGAAAAATCTATCATTGTGATATTTGTTTGTTCCCGGTGATAGATTTCCCCCTCACTTCCGTCTTTATCCCTGCAAACCAACCAAAACAAACGTATATGATGAAGACCAACACCACGGATTACACACTCTCGCTTTCCAAGAAGACCGGAAAACTCTGGATGCTCGACGACGTGAAGCCGTTCCCTAAGGAATTCCAGGACTACTTTTCCTTGGAGATGGGACACGACTATTGCAAGATTACGGCGTGCGGCGCCGGGAACTATGTGCTGGACGTTTTGGCCGGAGGAGAGAAGGAGATGCGGATCGAACTGAAGCTCTCCAAAGAGCGGCTCGCGCTGCCGGATTACGTGGAATTCGAGTTGGTTCAGCCCTGTCCGCTGGCGGCCAAGTACCTCGTCAACAACTGCCCCGGGAGCGCGCAAATGGAAGCCTGGTTCAACGCCTCCATCAAGGAAATCGTCCGGCAGTATCCACCCTTTGCCTACATAAAGAAAGCAGCGTGAAAGAATAGCGGCGCCTGATGGCGCCTTTCTTTTCAGAGCATTGACAGCTGGAACGCACAGGATGGCGATTCCGTGTCAATGCTCAGCCGTTTTTCGTAAAAATGGCCGATTTTGGCTGAGCATTGTCTGCAAATCGGCCACTGGTGCATTCTGTTTGTCAATGCTCGTTAGACTTAAGAATTCTACAGGAAAAACGCAGGAACTTTTCAAGAAAAACGCAGGAACTTCGCGGGAAAATACAAGAACTCTACAAGAAGTGAGGGAGGTGATTATTCCTCAGCGAGAAGTGCCGGATTGAGGGCGGGGAGGGCGTTCTTGCCGGTGGGGGCGGGGACGCCGTGATCGATGGCCTTCAAAGCGGCCTTGACGATGCTCTGCTTGCCGTCGACGAGGCGCTTGGTGTTCTCCTTGAAGCCGTCCAGGACGTCTTCCAGGTCCTTTTCGAGCTCGGCGTTGGCGTGGCAGAAGATGCCGACGCGCTGCACCATATCCTCGGCGGCTTTTACGATCTCGGCGATGTTCTCCATCTGCTCCTTCTGCACCCAGGCCGTGCGGATCAGGCGCAGGAACGGAATCAGGGTCTCCTCGGTGGTGATCAGCACGTTTTGCTTGAAGGCCTTGGCGAAAAGGTCCTTGTCCTCCATCTTGGCCAGCTGGTAGGCGCCATAGTTCGGAATGAACATAATGACGAAGTCCAGCGTCTTGCGGCCGACCACATATTTCTGGTACTCCTTGCTGGTGAGCTCCTTGATATGGCTCTCCACGGATTCGAGATTGCGAGCAGCCGCGGCGGCGCGCTCCTCGTCCGTCTCGGCCGCGAAGTAGTCGGCGAGGGCCGTCAGCGACACCTTCGAATCGATGAGGATGTCCGTCTCGTCCGGGAAATGCAGGGCGAAATCCGGACGCATTTTTTTGCCGGTCTCCTCATTGACGATGCGGTTGCCCTTCTTGTCGCGGAGCCAGAATTCGGCATCATAGTCGTGTCCTTCGCGAAGGCCCTCGGCCTTCAGGATGTTCTCGAGGATCGTCTCCCCAAAGATACCCTGCACCTTGCTCTGGCCTTTCAGGGCCTTGGCCAGGTCTTCCGCCGTCGTTCCGATGGTTTCCGTCTGCTCCTTCAGGTGCTTGACCGTCTCGGCGAACTGGGTCTTGATCGAGGAGGTCTCCTCGGCGTGCGACTTCTTCTGCGCTTCAAAGGCCTCGGTCATCCCCTTGATGGTCTGGTCCAGACCGCCGGTGATATTCTTCATCGTCTCGGCAGCCTCCTTCTTCAGAGCCTCTTCACGGGCCTTGAGCAGCTTCTCGTTCTCCAGGGCCAGTGCGGTTTTTGCGGCCTCGATGGCTTTCTCCTGCCCGGCCCGGAGATCGGCCAGCGCTTTCTCGTGGCCGGCCTTTAACTCGGCCAGCGCTTTCTCGTGCCCGGCCTTGATCTCGGCCATCGCCTGCTCGTGCTGCTTCCGCTCGCTGTCGCGGAGGGCCTCCGCCGTGCGTAAGTCGGACTCCTTGCGGTAGAGTTCTTCCTTGAAAGCGGCTTTCGCCTTGTTGGCGGTGAGAATCCAGGCGATAACGAGGGCCACGATGCAGGCCGCTGCGATGATGGCGATGATGAGGGTCGCGGGCATTTTCTTTTTCGTTGGGTGGGTTTACCTGGCCACGAACTCTCTCAGGAGGGAGGTGTTCGGGATTTCGCGGTCGCTGACCGGGGTGAAGTAGTGGATGAAGCGGAGGAGACGGTGCGCCTCGCGGTACTCGGGACAGTTCTTCGGGACGGTCGAGAGGACGCGCTCGGCGTGGTTGCGCAGGACGGCGAACTCGACGAGGTAGGCCGAGTTGAAGAGCACGTCGGCCGTTTCCTGGTATGGATAAATCCATTTGACCTCGGCGCGGCGCACGTTCGGCCACTGCGCGATCGTCTCGCGGGCGGAAAAAGCGCGCTTGTTGTAGTCGCGCAGGATTCGGCGCAGGAGACGGTTGTCGCTCGTCGGGATGCAGTTGTGATCGTCCAGGGCGATCGACGTCAGGGTCGAGATGAAGATGCGGAACTTCAGGGACTCCTCGACGCGGTTCGTCAGCATCGGGTTCAGGGCGTGGATGCCCTCGATCAGCAGGATCGTCCCCGGGGTCAGCTGCAGGCTCTTGCCGTTGTACTCGCGCTTTCCCGTGGTGAAATTGTATTCCGGCACGGAAACGACCTCGCCGCGGAGGAGCTTGAGCACATCCTGCTGCAGGGCCTCGTGGTCCACGGTGTCGAAATTGTCGAAGTCATAGCTGCCGTCGGGCAGGCGGGGCGTATCCTCGCGGTTGACGAAGTAGTCGTCGGTCGAGAAGAAGACCGGACGCAGCCCGCAGGCCATCAGCTGGATCGAGATACGGTGGCAGAAGGTCGTCTTGCCGGAGGAGCTCGGGCCCGTAATCAGGACGAGGCGCACCGGCTTTTCGGGGTCGTTGTAGCGGCGGTCGATCTCTTCGGCGATCTGCACGATCTTCTTTTCCTGGAGCGCCTCGGAGACCTGGATCAGCTCGCTCGCACGGCCTTTCAGGCAGGCGCAGTTCACGTCGCCGACATTGCTCAGGCCCATAATATGGTTCCATTGGAGGGTCTCGGAGAAGACTTCGAAGGTCTTCGGCTGGTTCTCGTAGTAGGCGAGGATGTTCGGGTTGTGGCGGTCCGGGATGCGGAGGATGAGCCCGTCGCGGAACGGCTCCAGCGACCATACCTGCAGGTAGCCGCAGCTCGGGACGAGGCAGTCGTAGAAGAAGTCCGGCGTGTCCTGCAGCGTATAATATTTGACATAAACGTCGCCGCAGGTGCGCAGCAGCTTGACCTTGTCCTCATAACCGAGGCGCCGGAAAAGCTCGATCGCCTCTTCGACGGGGACTTCGTGGCGGTGGAAAGCCTCGTCAGCATCCACCAGGGCGCGCATCCGCAAACGGATCTTGGCAATGTCATCGCTCAGCAGGGGAGAGCCGTCCGGCTTTTTCAGGTTGCAGAAATAGCCCTTCGACAGCGGGCGGCGCATCCGGATCTTGCAGCCGGGGAAGATGTCCTCGCAGGCTTTCGCGAGCAAAAAACAAAGCGAACGCGAGTACACACTGCGTCCGCCGTAAGTCGTATAGTCGAGAAACTCCACCGTCCGGTTCTGCCAGACCCGGAATTTCAGTCCCTGGGAGACATTGTTGACCAGCGCCGACACGATCGGGAACGGGCGGTCAAAGTTGAAGTAGTCAAGCATTGCGAGAAGGGTTGTACCTTCCTGGAACTCACCGTAGGATTCGGTGTTCTTGCAATAGATCCGGAGCATCTTCGTCTTGTGTCTAGGGTAAGATGCCTGCAAATTTACCGATTCTTGGGCGGGATTCCAATTTTTTTTGCGCCCGTTTCAAACTTTTTTCCGAAATTTGTCTCTTGTGGCGGATCAGCCCGCCACGGCCCTCGATATGAGTACGTTTCTGACCCGATTCGGCGGATGGCTCCGCTCCATCACCGACCTGACCCCTGAACTGGACCGCACCGGCGCGGCCGCCCGCATCCGTGGGAACGTGTGGTTCCGCGGCGCGAACGTATGGATTCTCGCCTTTTCGATCGTCATCGCCTCCGTTGGCCTGAACGTCAATTCGACGGCGGTCATCATCGGTGCGATGCTCGTGTCTCCGCTGATGGGACCGATCATCGGCATCGGCTTCTCGATGGGGACCTATGACGGACACCTGCTTAAGGATGCCCTGCGGAACCTCCTGATTATGTTCCTGGTGAGCCTCGTGGCCTCGACGGCCTACTTCCTGCTGAGCCCGCTGTCGCTGGCGGATCCGACGGAGCTCGAGGCCCGCACGAGCCCGACGATCTTCGACGTGCTGATCGCGCTCTTCGGCGGCCTCGCCGGAATGCTGGAGAACAGCCGCAGCGAGCGGGGGACGGTCCTTTCCGGCGTCGCCATCGCGACGGCCCTGATGCCGCCCCTGTGTACGGCGGGTTACGGACTGGCGACCGGGCAGATGCATTTCCTGCTGGGGGCCCTGTTCCTCTTCTTGATCAATACGGTCTTCATCGTCCTCGCGACCTATCTGATGACCAAGTTCCTGCGCTTTGAGCCGGCCGCCTATATGGACGCCCGCTCGCGCCGGCGGACCCGGACGGTGGTCGCCTTCCTGATGATCCTGATCCTCGTTCCGAGCACGATCAGCGCCATCCAGATGGTGCGGGTCAACCGCTTCGAGATGCGGGTGCGCGCCTTCATCGAGGACAACCAGATGTTCGGCAACCGCTACCTCTATAAATATACGGTCGAGGGCGGCTGGTCCCCGAGTGTCGATGTCTTTATGACGGGCGATCCGATGCAGGAATACGAAAAGGACGTCCTGATGACGGCGGCCCGCTCCTATGGGATCGATCCGGGCGAGATGCGGATCCACGAGCAGCAGTTCGGCGCCGGGAAGCAGGTGGATTACCAGGAACTGATGCGCGACGTCTTCGCCCGCTACGAGGAGGACATCGCCCAGCGCGATTACCGGATCCGGGAGCTCGAGGCGCGGCTCAAAGAGCTTGAGCAGACGGCCTTCGATTACGAGCAGATTGCGCGGGAAGTGCGGCTCCAGTTCCCCGAGGTGCGGGAATTCGTTCTCAGTCGCGGTGCCCGCGTGCTGCCGCAGGATGAGCAGGTCGGGGAGACGGGCGTCTTCGTGACGGCCTTTGTCACGGAGGACTTCCCGGAAGGGGACGGAGCGGTCCTGCTGGGCTGGTTGCGCCTCAGGCTCAATACGGAAAACCTGAGCCTCTACCTGACGCGGACCCCGCTGGTTGAACTGCCGGAAGCGGAGTCGGACGCCGAGGTGCTGGAGGAACTCTCTGAAGACTTCGAAGCGTTCGAAGAAGAGGAGGAAAAATTTCTTTAAAAAGATTTGGTGAATTCAAAAAAGGTTTCTACCTTTGCAGTCCCAATTACGGCGCGTCCGTAAAAAGGAATGGAAGATTCGTTAGCTCAGTCGGTAGAGCACATCCCTTTTAAGGATGGGGTCTCGGGTTCGAGCCCCGAACGAATCACAAGGGAGAGAATCTTCCGAAACGAGCGCTCTTAGCTCAGCTGGTAGAGCAATTGACTCTTAATCAATGGGTCCAGGGTTCGAGTCCCTGAGAGCGCACGAAAGCGTCGGAAACCGTCTGGTTTTCGACGCTTTTTTCATACCTTTGCAAAGAAGCGAATAAGAATATGGTGGATAAAGCACAGAACCCCTTTATGCAGATGGCCATTGACGAGGCCCGGGAAGGCATTACGAACGGCCACGGCGGCCCCTTTGGGACCGTTATCGTCAAAGACGGCACCGTCATCGGCCGCGGCCACAACAAAGTCCTGAAAAACAACGACCCGACCTGCCACGGCGAAGTGGACGCGATCCGCGACGCCTGTGGTCGTCTCGGCACCTTCGACCTCTCCGGCTGCGAACTCTACACGACTGGCGAGCCCTGCCATATGTGCCTCTGCGCCTGTATGTGGGCGAATATCGACAAGATCTACTACGGCTGCACGATCGAGGACAACGGGATGATCGGCTTCCGTGACGACAAGTTCGATACGATCTTCGGCGGCCGCGACAAGCTGCCCGGCTTTATGACCGAGATGGACCGCCGGGCTTGCCTGAAGCTCTTCGAGGACTATCTGAAAACCTCCCCGCAGAATTATTGATGCGCCGCCTTCTGTATCTGATCGCGCTGGCGCTGGCGCTGTTTCTCGTCCGGAATCCGCTTTCGGCGCAGAAGCAAGGCTGGACGTATACCCCGATGCCGGACATCGCCTACAGCACGGACCTCGGCCTGACGCTCGGGGCCTATTGCGACTTTTTCCATTATGGCGACGGCGCCGAGTATCCGAACTTCGGGCACCATATCTCCGTCGTCGGGGCCTGGGCTTCGAAGGGCTCGCATTTCGTGCACGTGCTCGGGGAGACCAAGACCCTGATTCCGGGCTACAAGCTCAGCGGCTCGATGACCTACCGCAAGGCGACTGCGAGCAGTTTCTACGGCTTCAACGGCATCAAGTCGCCCTATCGCCGCGAATGGGACCAGAATCTCTCCCGCGGCCTGGCGTATTATAACATTGAGCGCGAAGTGCTCCGTACGCAGCTGATCCTGCAGGGGCCTTTCCCGGGCGGGCATCGGGATTCGCCGCTGAAATGGGTGGCCGGCCTGCTCTTCCGCAAGATCAACCTCGCCCCGCACAGCCTCGGCGATTACAGAGACGGCTCGGTCGCCAGCCTGTATAACAACTACGTCAAGGTCGGGCTCATCCGCCCCGGAGAGGCCTCCGGCGGCCTTTCCCTGACCGGCCAGCTGGGCGCAACCTGGGACAGCCGCGACATCGAATGGGTTCCGAACCGGGGCATCTGCGCCGAGGCCTACCTGAATGCCTGCGGCGACCTCGCGGAGAACGGAAGCAACTACCTGCAGGCGGTACTGCATTTCCGCCATTACGTCCCTATCGTCTTCGGCCGCCTGACCTGGGCCTACCACATCGGCTTCCAGCAGCAGTTCGCGGGGAGCCTGCCCTGGTACCACCTGAACGAAGTCAGCACCCTCTACTACGCCCACGAAGAGTCCGAAGGCATCGGCAGCCGAGACACGATGCGGGGCGTGCTGTACAACCGTTTCGCGGCGGCGGGCTATCTCTGGGGCAATTTCGAGCTTCGCGCCCGCGTGTTCAGCGTGCAGTGGCTGGGCCGCCAGTTCGACGGCGTGGTCAATCCCTTCCTCGACCTGACCGGCATTACGAAGTATTACCGTGTCGACGAGCAGGCCCGCTATGGCGCCCTCTACCAGGACCGCGGCAAGCGCCTTTTCGCCAGCGCCGGCTGCGGGGTGAAGCTGCATATGAACACGAATTTCATCCTCTCCGTCGATCTCGGCCGGGCCTTCGACAAGGAAGTCGCCTGCACGACGGTTTCGATGGGAACGATGTATATGTTTTAATTATTTTGCAAATTCGGGAATTTGGCGTATCTTTGCCATCCCAAAAGACACAGGGGCGTAGCTCAGTCGGTTCAGAGCGCTTCAGTCACATTGAAGAGGTCGTCGGTTCGAGCCCGACCGTCCCTACTGGAGGTCAAAGCGGAGGGTTTTTCCTTCCGCTTTTACTTTTATGGTCACGGGAGCTCCGATCACGAGCGGGAAGTTGTGGTCGGCTTCGTGTCCGGCCGGGAAGCCGGTCAAAACGGGAATGCCGAGGCCCGCGAGATATTCCGTCACGACCATTTCTTCGACGCTCTCATAGCCCAGATCCGCTCCGCACTTCGTAAATTGCCCGAGCACGACGCCCCGGACCCGGCCGAGGACCCCGTGGAGTTTCAGCATATTGAACATCCGGTCGATGTGGTGGTAGGACTCCTCGACTTCTTCGACAAAGAGGATCAGATCCTTTCCCGTCAGCGGATCATAGGGGGTGCCGAGCAGGGGAATGACGGTCGCGAGATTGCCGCCGACGAAGGTCCCGGAGGCCTCTCCCGGGATGTCCCAGCGCCCGGCGGGAATCCCTTCGTACACCAGGGGTTCCCCGGCGAGGAAATCACGCAGGGCGAGGCTCGACGCGTCGCGGCCCCCGAATTTCGCGATGAAATCCCCGAGCGTCGCGTGGAGGCTCATTACGCCGGCATTAAATGCGAGCAGGTTGAGCGTCGTGATGTCGCTGAAGCCGATGAGCCATTTGGGATCCTTCCGAAAGTCTTCATCTTCCATCAGGCCGGCCAGATGCAGGGTCCCGTAGCCGCCCCATACGCAGAGGACGGCGTCCACCTCCGGATCCGTCAGCGCCCAGCGAAGGTCCTCCGCCCGTTCGGCTGCGGTGCCGCCATAGGCATCGGCGTAGATGGCTCCGACCCGCGGCCCGCGTACGGTCTCGTAGCCCCAGTCCGCGAGGATCTTCTCGAGGGTATCGACCGCTTCGAGCGGATGGACAAAAGAGGGGGTGACGAGGGCGATCCGGTCGCCCGGCTTCAGGGCACGGGGCTGGATCATCGGGCGCTGCGCGCTGCAGGAGAAAAGCAGCAGCAGGCAGGGGAGCAGGGCACGGAAAGATTTCATAGCAAACAAAGATAGCGTTTTTCAGGGAATATCCCTATATTTGCAACGGTGCATTAATCCCTGACGCTATGAAAAAGCTGGCATATCTTCTTTCCCTTCTTGCCCTGGCTGCTTGCGGTACGGCGCAGGAGCTCCCGGGCGACCTGAAGGCCGACAAGGCCGTCGAGGTTGGTTATGGAACGGCCGTGAAAAAGAATCTGACCGATTCCATCTCGGAAGTCGAACTCCCGAAAAACGAAAAGAGCTACCGGGACATCTACGAGATGATCCGGGGCCGCTGCGCCGGGGTGCAGGTGATCGGGGAGAAGATTATCATCCGGGGCGTTTCGACAATCAATTCCGGCACCGATCCGCTCTTTATCGTGGACGGCCAGCCCGTGATGAGCATCTCGCACCTGAATCCGCAGGATGTCGAGAGCATCACCGTCCTGAAGGGTTCCGCCGCCTCGATCTACGGCTCCCGCGGCGCCAATGGCGTCATCGTCATCAAGATGAAATAAATCCGCTACTTTACGCTGACTCCCGGCAGCTCGTCCCACCGCGTCGTATATTGCGGGGACCGGTGCTGCCGGTTCATTTTGACCTGTCCGTCACCCTGCGCTCCGAACAGCAGGGCCGAGCGGCCGAAGCTGCGATGGATCGCATCGATCGCCGCGGAGAGTCCGGCTTCCCGTTCGGCGGAGGCGACATCGTCGAAAAGCGATGGCGCAAAAGCTTCTTCCTGAATGAGTTTCGTGATCACGACGCCGGCCTTCTTGTAGGCAAAGCCCGGCCGGTAGAGCTGCCGGCAGGCCGAGAGTGCGGCGAGCAGGAAGGTCCGGTGGTCGGCCGTAGGCTGGGGGAGGGGGAGGCAGACGCCGCCGCTGGTCTGGGGGGCATCCTCCCGGAAGCGGTTCGTCATCGCGAAGACGGCGATTTCCTGCGCGAGGGAATGCTGCCGCCGGAGCTTGCTGACGGCCGATTCGGCGAAGTTCGCGACCTGCTCCGAGAGCTCGGGGAGCGTGCTGATTTCGTGGGCGAAAGAGCGGGAGACGCAGATGCTCTGCTTCGGCTCGATCAGGTCCTCGAATTCGATGCAGGCCTCGCCCTGCAACTCTTTCCAGGTGCGAAGGCCGGGGAGGGCGAACAGATGGCGGACGGCGGTTTCGCTCAGGCGCGTGTAGTCCCAGGCCGTCCGGATCCCCATCGCGTCGAGTTTTCGCACCGAGCGGCGCCCGATGCCCCAGACGTCGGCGACGGGGAAGCGGCGGAGCACCTTCTCGATGTCTTCGCTCCGGTGCAGATAGCAGCCGCCTTCGAGCCGGGGGTACTGCTTGCAGAGCTTGGAGGCGATCTTCGCGAGGGTCTTGGTCGGGGCGATGCCGACGGAAACCGGGATGGCGGTCAGGCGCCGGCATTCCGCGGAAATGCGCCGGGCGAGGGCGTCGAAGTCCGTGCCCTCCATCCCGCTCAGGTCGAGGAAGGCTTCGTCGATCGAGTACTGCTCGACCGAGGGCGCGAAGCTGCGCAGAACCTGCTGCACGCGGGCGGACATATCGCCATAAAGGGCGAAATTGCTCGAAAAGACGCTGACCCGGTTGCGCTCGACGATGTCGCGGATCTTGAAAAGCGGGTCGCCCATCTTGATCCCGAGCGCCTTGGCCTCGTTCGATCGCGCCACCGCGCAGCCGTCGTTGTTGGAGAGCACGATGACGGGTTTCCCGTTGAGATCGGGTCGGAAGACCCTTTCGCAGGAAACGAAAAAGTTGTTGCAGTCGGCCAGGGCGTAAATCGGGGAGCTCATATACAAGACAAATGTACGTTTTTTTCTCCGATAAATCAATTGGGGAAGGGGGCAGTTTGAATTCTCGCGAATTATTGCTTCATTTGTATTCGGAAAGCAATTCATTCGCTATTTATGGAACCGCATCTTTTCCCTGAATCGGGACTGCTGGACGCTGAGCTGCTCGGCTCGGTGAAGGCCGGATTTCCTTCGCCGGCCGAGGAGTTCCGGGAGAAGCTTGACCTGGTGAAACTCCTCGTGCGCCACGGCGCCTCGACCTTCTTTTTCCGGATCGACGGCGTGTCGATGGTCGATGCCGATATGGACGAGGGCGACATTATCATCGTGGACCGCGGCGTCAGCCCCTACAACGGCTGCAAGGCGGTCTGTTTCATCGACGGCGAATATACGGTCAAGCGGGTGGAAATCGGCCCCTCGGGCGCCCTCCTGCTACCTTGCAATGAGAACAACACCCGTTTCCGGCCCATCCCGGTCGGCCCCGACAATGAGTTCCTCATCTGGGGCGTCGTGACCTGGATCATCAAGAAGGCCTGAGCGATTTAAATGATAGGCAAATGGAAGTAATTCAGAGCTTTACGATCGACCATACGCACCTCAAGCCGGGAATTTACGTCTCCCGCGAGGACAAGGGATTCACGACTTTTGACCTGCGCATCACGGAGCCGAACCGCGAACCGGCCGTGGCGCCTGCGGCGATGCACAGCCTGGAGCATCTGATGGCGACCTGGTTCCGCAATTCGCGGGTGAAGGAGGATGTGGTCTATGTCGGGCCGATGGGCTGCCTGACGGGGATGTATCTCATTATGACGGGCGCGTACGGCGTGGAGGATATCCGGGCGCTGACGATCGAATGTCTGGAGTGGATCGGGACGCAGAACGAGGTCCCGGCGACCACGCCCGAGACCTGCGGGAACTGCCTGCTGCACGATTTGCCGATGTGCAAATGGGAAAGTGCCCGCTACCTGGACCGGCTCCGGAATGATTTCCATTCGGAGTACAGCAAGTTGCAGGTCACCCTTGGCGACGGCAAGACCTTTGCCGACGCCTGAGCTTCAGGATTTTAAATAGATCTTTTAGAACAGGTCCAGGTCGGCGGTCAGCTCGCCGAAGGTGGTGAATCCGTTCAGCTCTTTCCGCATTTCGGCGAGGTCCTCCGCCGTCAGCTTTTCGCCCATATTATCATAATTCTTTTTGGCCCATTTGATCAGGGCGTCGCGATCGGCGTCCGTGAGCTTGTAGGAGCCGTACTTTGCCTGCATCGCCTGGACCTTCGATGCGATCGTCTCGACCTGGGCCATCTGCGCCTCAGTCATTTTATCGCCGCGGAGTTTCGTCAGGGTCGTCAGTTTGTCCAGCAGCTTGATCAGGTCTTCTACCGGGCCGGCGTTTTCGACGGTTACGTTAACCGGGGCAGCCAGGGCTGTCTCAGAGATGAAGCCCGGCGCTGCGACTAGGGCAATGGCAAGGGTCAGGAGAATCTTTTTCATACGTTCAGGGTTTTATCTTTGCAAACATACAAAATATTTTCCGTTTTTTCACCTGAGATTCCCGATCGCTGTCGGGAATGACGAATCCGTCATGCCCGGCGTTCCTAACGTCATGCCCGGCGTTCCTAACGTCATGCCCGGCGTGACCGGGCATCTCATTCACTTGGCCGGCGCTGCCGGCTTGCCGGTGCGACCGGTGAAGTGGTCCATCACCGTGTAGAGGCCGCAGATGTCGCCGAACACCCAGTTGAACAGTCGGTAAGGGAAGATCCCCTGCATCAAGCGGATGAAATGCTCGCTGAAGGGAATGCCGCGGTAGCCCTGGTTGCGCTCGATGGCACGGAGAGCCTTGCGGGCTACCTTTTCGGGCTCCTGGATCTTAAAGAAGGAACGGATGCCGTCGAACATTCCGGTATTGATGAAGTACGGGGCGATCGTGGTGATCTTGACGGGATGCTTCCCGCGCTCCATCTCGATGCGGAGACTCTCGCTCCAGCCGATGGCGGCCCACTTGGACGACGCGTACAGTGACATTCGGGGCAGGGCCAGCATCCCGGCCGAGGAGGTGATGTTGCAGATATGGCCCGTGCCGCGCTGCATCATCGCTTTCAGGTAGCGCAGCGTTACGAACATCGCGCCCTTCGTGTTGATGTCGAAGGTGCGGTTGATGTCGGCGTCCGTCTGCTCGTCGAAGGTCTTGTTGTTGGTGATGATGCCGGCGTTGTTGATCAGGATGTCGACATCCCCGCAGGCCGCCTGGGTGGCCGAATAGGCCGCATCCACCGACGCCGGGCTGGAAATGTCGGCCCGGGTGCCCCAAGCCTTGCCTTTAGCGGACAGTTCCCGGACGGTGGCCTCGATCGCGGCCTCGTTGATGTCCCAGATGATGACCTGCGCGGCGCCTTTTTCGAGACATTTCGCCGCCATGAGTTTGCCGATCCCGGAGCAGGCTCCGGTGATCAAAACGGTTTTACCTTGAATTTTCATTTCATTTTGCGCTCATCAGGAGCATTTTCTTAATGATGCCGAAGAGTTTGTAGGGCATATAGCGGAACTTGAGGTCGATCCAGGTCGGGCTCTTGATCACCGACCGTTCGTGACTGAACGCGAGGAAACTGCGCTCGGAGTGGTAACTGCCCATGCCGGAATTGCCGACGCCGCCGAAAGGCACCTTGCTGTTCGCGATGTGCATAATGGTGTCATTGATGCAGGCGCCGCCGGACGTGGTCTGCCCGATGATGTCCCAACCGTCGCAGCCCTTGCCGAAATAGTAGAAGGCCAGCGGCTTTTCGCGGCCATTCACGAAGTCCACCACCTCGGCGCGCTCGCGGAAAGTCAGAATGGGGAAGATGGGACCGAAAATCTCTTCCTGCATCACGGGCGCATCCGGAGAGACGCCGTCCAGCAGGGTGGGTTCGATCCAGAGCTTTTCCTTGTCGGAGCGGCCTCCTGCGACGATTTTTCCGTCGGCGAAGTAGCCCGCCAGACGGTCGAAGGCGCTGTCCTTGACGATGTGTACGAACTTGTCGGAGTGCTCCGTGCCGTCGGGATAGAGGCCCGCGAGCTCTTGCTTGAAGGCCGCGATGAACGCGTCCTTGATGTCTTCGTGCAGGAAAAGATAGTCCGGTGCGATGCAGGTCTGGCCGGAATTGAGGCACTTGCCCCAGGCGATGCGGCGGGCGGCGATCTTCAGGTTGGCCTCCTTGTCCACGATGCACGGGCTCTTGCCGCCGAGCTCCAGCACCATCGGCGTGAGGTACTTCGCCTGCGCCTCCATCGCGATGCGGCCCAGCGACGGGCTGCCGGTAAGGAACACCAGGTCGTAGCGGTGGCGGAACAGCTCGCCATTCACCAGGCGGTTGCCCTGCACCACGGCGACATACTCCTCCGGGAAGGTGTCGGCGATGAAGGCCTCAATGGTTTTGGAGATCTCGGGAACGTACGGGGAAGGCTTGAGAACGGCCGTGCAACCGGCGGCGATGCAGCCCACCAGCGGGTTCAGCAGCAGCTGGACGGGATAGTTCCAGGGGCTCACGATGAGGGCGCAGCCGAGGGGTTCGCGTACGATGAAGCTGGAGGACGGCTGAACGGTCAGCGGGGTACTTTTCCGCCGGCGGCGGGCCCATTTGCCCACCTTGCGGATGGCCTCGCCGATCTCGCCGTACACCAGGCCGAGTTCGGTCATAAAGGCTTCCTCATAGCTCTTGTGAAGATCCTTCCACAGGGCTTCGCAGAGCGGTTTTTCCCACTTGCGGAGTCCGGCGTTGAAGGCTTTCAGCTGTTGCTTGCGCCATTTTACATCGCGCGTAACGCCCGTAGCGTAAAACGCCCGCTGCTTGAGGACCAGTTCCTCTATTCTTTCGTTGGGTGTGTTTTCTAATGCCATATTATTTTACTTGACTAAATAGCTTTTCCGTTCCGCCTCCGGGAATTTCTCGATCGCATAGCGGAGCATCGTGCGGGGCATCGTAAGATACCGTGGCCGGAGGAAGGCCTCGAGGGCCGCCTTGTCGCGTTTCCCGGCCTCGCGAAGCAGCCAGCCTACGGCTTTGTGGATCAAATCGTGGGGGTGATGCAGCAGGATGTCGGCGATCGCGAAGGTGTCGTCCAGCTGCCCGTGGCGGATGAACGTCATCGTACTCACGATCCCGATGCGCTGCTCCCAGAAGGTCTTGCCGCCGCGGGCCAGGTCATAGAGCAGCGTGCGGTCTTTGTCCAGCAGCCATTCGCCGAGCAGCGGATAGCAGCTGAGGTCCACCAGGTCCCAGTTGTTGATGAAGGTGGTGTGGCGTAGATAGAAATCCACGCATTCCTGCCGCTGGGCCTTATTGTGCTTGAAGATCTCCACGAGCGTAAGCAGCGCTGCCAGACGGATCTCGTGATACGGGCTGCGGATGCAGTCTTCCAATTCCTTCAGGCCCGTTTCCTTCCAGCATTCCTTCACCACGGCCCGGGTTACCGGCACCTTGATTCCGAGGAACTGATCGCCTTCTCCATACTGTCCCGGCCCGGTTTTGAAAAACCTTGCCAGGCCCGCTACCTGTGCCGGGTCCGCGTGCCGAAGCATCTGCTGTGAAAGCCTGTTGACTGCCATATCGCGAAGGGTTTTCCCTGTAGAAAAAACCCCGCGAAGTTAGCAAATAATCTCATCCCCGCAAAAAGTGTATGAGATGCCCGGTCACGCCGGGCATGACGTCTCCGTCATTCCCGACCCCGACAATTTCGTCATTCCCGACCCCGATAAGTTCGTCATTCCCGACCCCGATCGGGAATCTCAGGGCTATGGGATGCCCGGTCACGCCGGGCATGACGAGGTCGTCATACCCGACCCCAACAATTTCGTCATTCCCGACCCCGATAAGTTCGTCATTCCCGACCCCGATCGGGAATCTCAGGGCTATGGGATGCCCGGTCAAGCCGGGCATGACGATGCAGAAAATGAACAAGATGTCTCGGTTTTCGGGACATCTTGTTCACTTGTTAGAGGCAGGCGGGATTACTTCCTGCACCAATCGGCGGGATTACTTCTTGCAGCGATCGGCGGAATTACTTTTTGCAGCAATGGGAAGATTGCCACTGGGTGTAGAGTTCGTCACCGAGGATCTTTTTGAGTTTCTTCTCCTGCTTGAGGTTGTACTTCTCTATCTTCTCGAAGTCCATTTTTTTGCCGTCCATCTGCGGCGGGAATCCACCTTTCGGGCCTCCCACCCCGGGACCTCCGCCCGGAAAACCGCCGTTACGCACATCGCCCTGCGGCGGACGCTGACCCTGCGGCGGTAACTGAGGCCGCTCACCCTGGAATCCTGGGCGCGGACCGCCGGCCAATTCAAAATTATCGCGGCGGTACTGGATGTCTTTCTTGTGGAATTTCAGAAGTTTCTTCACCTGCTTGTCGGTGAGCTGAAGTTCGGAGGTCATCTGATCGACCTTCCATTGGGCTTCCTCTTCAACGGTCAGTTGCTTGGGCTGTACATTCTCTCCGAAAGGACCGGGATGATCGTGCTTCGGATGGCCTCCCGGCTGGGCTGCCGCGCTGAGTGTAATCATCAGAGCTGCGGCGAAAAGGATCATTTTTTTCATAGTACACTACATTAACGCCGGCCCATTTGACAACTATCGGGCCAAATCCTTTTCCCAAGAAAAAACTTATTCCAGCTCCATCGTCCGGTGCAGAATGCCGCACTCGTCAAAGAGGTCGGAGGTGACGCGGAACCCCAGCTTTTCGTAAAAGCCGATGACCTGTTGCTGCGCGTGAACGACGATATGGCGGCAGCCGAGCTGCTCCCGGCATACGTCGATGGCCTTTAGCATCACCTCGCGTCCGTATCCTTTACCGCGCCGGGTCGTGAGTACGCGGCCGATATGGGCACAACCATCCTCGGCATAACAGCGGGCGTAGGCGACGATCGCACCTTCTTCGCTCAGGGTGATGTGCGTGGCGTAAAGGTCCTGCTCGTCCAGTTCGGCACAAAGGGTAATCTTCTGTTCCAGGACAAAAACCTGCTCCCGCACCTCGCAGATGCGGAAAAAATCTTCGGCTGACAGTTGGCGGAAAGTATGGATGGATAGCTGTTTCATAGGCAAATGTGTTGGTAAGCGAGCCGCTCGTCTCCGGAGGCCAGATAGATGATCCCGCAGTAGGTGAATCCGTAACGGGTTATGCAGTGCTGCATTATATGATTATCGCGGTGCGTGTCAATCCGGATGTTGGGATCCTGCGCGAAGCACCAATCCATAATGGTCCGGAATACGCCGTGCACCTCCGGGTAGCTGCCGATCCGGTGTACGACGTGATAGGGGGCATCATTCAGCCAGGCCCCGCCTTCGATATAGCTGTAGGTCGGTTCCGGCGACGGGATGAAGGCGAAATAGGCGACGATCCGCGCATCAGCTTCCAACACGAAGCCGTAGTTCTCGTCGATATCGCCGCGAATCACCGCTTCGGAGGGGTAGCCGTTCACCCACTGCCCCGAATTTCCGGAAGCGCGCATAATGCCTTTCGCCGCCTCCAGGACGGCCATAATGGCAGGTATATCAACGATATGTGCGGGTCGGACGTTCATAATCACTGTGCGAAGATAGCAATTATTCTCCTCCCCGCAAAAGGAGAATGAGATTCCCGATCGGTGTCGGGAATGACGAACTTGTCGGGGTCGGGAATGACGAAGACGTCATGCCCGGCTTGACCGGGCATCTCCGTCACTGGGCCTCGTCATGCCCGGCTTGACCGGGCATCTCATACCGGGCATCTCCTTCACTTACAGCAGGCGATACACTCGATCTCAACAAGCGCGCCCTTGGGGAGCGTCTTGACGGCAACGGCGCTGCGGGCGGGGTATGGCGCTGAAAAGAACTGGGCATAGACCTCATTCATCGCAGCGAAGTCGGACATATCCGCGAGGAAGACGGTGGTTTTGACGACATTCGAAAGGCCGAGTCCTGCTGCTTCCAGAATGGCTTTCGCATTCAGGATCGATGCGCGGGTCTGTTCCTGGATACCTCCCTCGGGGAAGGCGCCGGTGGCCGGGTCAATGGGAAGCTGTCCGGAGAGGAAAATGAGGCCGGCGCCGCTGTCCATTGCCTGGCTGTACGGGCCGATGGCGGCCGGAGCTTTTTCAGTACTGATGGGTTTCATAAGACTGCGTATTTTTACTTTTCAATAAATCCTGTGACCAGCCGGAAAAGGGGCTCGTAGCTGTCCCAGCGGACGGTTTTGATATTGTCGGCCGGCGTGTGGTAGTGCGGGAAGGCGCTTCCTTCCTCGTTCTCGAGGAAGATGCAGGGAACGCCGCGGACGGCGAAGGGATAGTGGTCGCTGTTGGCGGCCAAGTCCCCGCGATGGAGCGCCTCGAACAGGTGCAACGCTTCATTCACCTTTTCGAACTTCGGGTACTGGCTCATCCCGGCGTCGCTTACCTCGCAGTACTGGACCGGATTGTCATCCCCGATCATATCGATATTGAACAGGTACTTGATCTGGCTGAGCGGAACCACCGGATGATCAGCAAAGTAGGTCGAGCCCCGCAGGTTGGCGTCCTCGCCGGAGAAGGCCACGAAATACATATCGAATGCGGGCCGGTGCTTGGCGTAATGCGCCGCCAGCGTGACGATGGCCGCCGTGCCGGAGGCGTTGTCGTTCGCTCCGGGATAATAGACCTTGCGGCCGAGGTTGCCGAGATGGTCATAATGGGCGGTGAAAACATAGCAGGAGTCGTGTCTTTCGCCCTCCACCTTGGCGATTACGTTGAAGAGCTCGTAATCTATCAGGAACTCGCTGTCCACATTGAGCTTCACCTTCTTCACGCCCGAGATGGCTTCCGGCGTCACCCATACGATGGGTTTGTCCACCACCTTCTCGCCATAGGCCTTGAAGAACTTGATCGGCGCGGCCCAGGTGAGCAGCAGTCCGGCATTGGGCGCCTGCCCGGCCTTCTGGAGCTTCGCGAAGACCTTCCCGTGCTTGTAGGTAAACCAGAAATCGCAACACACCAGGCAGCCCGCATTCTCCGGACGGTTCAGGTCCGAGAGCAGCTTCTCCCCGTCGAAGTTCAGCGTATCCACGTAATACACAGGGAATTCACCCTTGACACCGGGCGAATACTCCCGCATCGAAAAGTCCACGCCAGCGCGGAGTTTTTTCCCGTCAGCCCGCATTTCCATCGCGCCGGGGAAAGTGTTGATGTCAATCGTGAAGGGCTGGAGCGTCACTTCATCGACCCCGGCTTTCCGGAATTCCTTTTCCAGATACTTACCAGCCTTGTTGGCGCCGCCCCGGGCATACCCGCGGCCCTGATACCGGGCGCTGCTGAGTTCTTTGACGACCCGCTTGAAATGCGGCAGATCCTGCGCGCCGAGTTGCAGGGTAAACAGCGACAGCAGGAGAATCAGTATTCTCTTCATCATTACTTAACGTTCAATAGACTGTCTACCAGCTGCATCTCCGCGCGGATCGAGTACAGGCTGTCGAGGGTCAGGGTGGGAAAGGCGAAATCGCCCCGCATATAGGCCGCGTTGGCCTCTTGGCCTAAGTTATTGATATAGGACTGCTCATCCGTAAAGGCCATCACCTCCTCCTCGGAGATGCCAATAAGTGCCATATTGTACCGGTTGACTTCCCGGATGCTCGCCACCGCATAGCGGAGCCATTCCCGCCGCTGTGGGATCGCTTTCATCTGAATCCGCACGGCCTGATGGGAGAGGATCTTCTCCGGCAGGGTCTTGCCGGGATACAGCTCGGGATGCTCCATAATCAGGGCATATTCCGAGCCGATGCCCGCCACCTGTTCTTTCCAGTCGTTTTCTATGGCCCGAAGTGCTGCATAACACTGCCCGACGTTGTCGATAAACTGGAAGCTTCCCATATTCTTCCAGGTGTCCGTGTTGCTGCTGAAGATGGTCTCGATCGTCTTGTCGGTGCTCACGGCGTAGTTCGCCATCACTTCCGCAATGGCGGGCATCAGCGTTTCCGCGGGCAGTTGCCCTACATCTTCGAGAGGAATGCTCAGCAGCCAGCTCGCCAGGGTGTCTTTGCGGGCCATAAAAGCATCGCTGTTCTCCAGCGTTCGGGCCGAGGATTCGATGCTGCTCAGCACCATCAGGGCTGTGAGCTCGCGGTCCTTTTCGCGATTGATCCGGTCCAGAAGGGCCGATGTGCCGAAGGTCAGGATGATGGACAGCGTCGTGCCGGCGAATGCCACCAGCAGGTCCTTCACCCAGGGTTTTGCTTTTTTCTCAGTTGCCATATAATAAGGTATCGTTAATCATCGCTTCACAGCCCTCCAGAATGTCCTGGAAGGCCTGCTCGAAATCGCCGGTGTACCAGGGGTCGGCGACATCCCGCCCCACGCCGGTGTAGGACATCAGCAGATGAATCTTTCCCTCGGGGTCCTCCGGAATGATGCGGCGGATCCAGCGCAGGTTCGATGCATCCATACAGATGATGCGGTCAAAGCGCGCGTAATCGGAACGGGTGACCTGCCGGGCACGTTTGGCGCTGTCAAAGGGCACGCCGTGCTGCGTAAGGCAGCGCTTGGCCGGCGGATAGATAGGGTTACCGATCTCCTCCGTGGAGACCGCCGCCGATTCGATCGCGGGATAGCGTTCCTCCAGGCCCCTGGCCTTCACCAGCGCCTTCAAAACGAACTCCGCCATCGGACTCCGGCAAATGTTGCCGTGACAGACAAACAGGACTCTCATCGTCTCACGAATTGTGATTAATCGTATTCAGGTTCCCTTTGCGCACGATCACGAATTCGTTTTCGTAGGGACGGCCTTCGGCGATCCGCTTGGTCCGGAAGGTCTGGTACTTGATTTTCAACAATTCGCTGACCCTGGCGTCATCAAACATCGCTGCCGCCGATCCAAAGTAAAAGTGTTCACGGGTGTCCTTGACCTCCACGTGAATGATGGTTCTATTGTGTTTGAGCATGGTAATGATAAACAAAGATATGTTTTTTCTACAAATAAACCAAAAGAGTTGTTGCATATTCAACGAATTATTATATTTGTAGATTGAACAACCCGTCACCCCCGACTTGATCGGGGGTCTCAAAAAAGTTGAACCCGTCACCCCCGGCTTGACCGGACAAACGTCACCCCCGGCGTGATCGGGGGTCTCATAAAAAGTTGAACCCGTCACCCCCGACGTGATCGGGGGTCTCATAGAATGAAAATGCCGTAACCGTCACCCCCGGCGTGATCGGGGGTCTCAAAATATGGAAAACAAAGGTTATATATATTTTATGACCAATGCGCTTGGCAACGTATTGTACATAGGTGTAACGAACAGTCTCAAAAGACGTATCCTAGAACATCAAGAAGAATCAGGCTCTTATTTTACCCATAAATACAATTGCAACAAACTCGTTTACTACGAATCATTTCCAGATATTAGTCAAGCTATTGCTCGTGAGAAACAATTAAAGCATTTCAAGAGAGTTTGGAAAAATGAGCTTATAGAATCGATCAATCCTCAGTGGAGAGACCTTTCGAAAGAGATAATCCTCGATCCGGCGATTGTATGAGATGCCCGGTCACGCCGGGCATGACGTGGGGTCACGCCGGGCATGACGTCTTCGTCATTCCCGAGCCCGACAAGTACGTCATTCCCGAGCCCGACAAGTACGTCATTCCCGACCCCGATCGGGAATCTCAGGGTGTATGGGATGCCCGGTCACGCCGGGCATGACGTAAGTATAGCGGGCAATGGGATGCCCGGTCACGCCGGGCATGACGTCAGCACAAGCCGGGCATGACGTCAGCACACGCCGGGCAGGACGGGATCACCACTTCTCGTAATGGATGTTTTCCGGTTTCCACTTGTCTTTCGGCTGGGTGTCGCCGGCGGGGTGACCGATCGGAACGATACAGTAGGGCTTGACCTCTTCCGGGAGGCCGAGCGCCTCGATGGTCGTGCTCAGCCGCTCCTCATAAGGGTAGCAGGCCGTCCAGACGGCGCCGAGGCCCAAAGCCTCGACCGCCAGCAGGAGGTTCTCCGTCGCGGCGGCGCAGTCGGCCGTCCAGTTCCGGTTCTCGCCGTCGAATCGGCCGGGCGTGTATCCGCAGACGACGATAACCACCGGCGCCTTGGAAATCATCTTGTTGAAGCCGCCGGAGAGTTTGTCCTTGGTTTCCTGCTCCCGGACCACGACAAAGCGCCAGGGCTGCAGGTTCATTCCGGACGGGGCCGCCATCGCCGCCTTGAGGATGGTCTCCACCTGCTCGGGGGTGACGTCCTGCTCCGTATAGGAACGGACACTCTTTCGGGAGAGGATGTTATCCAGAGCGGCCTGGCCGTTATCCTGAGCAAAAGCATTCATACAAGTCATAGCCATCAGGGCAATAAGGGTAAGAAGGATACGTTTCATACAAATCGATTCTGAATCACCGCAAGGTAGGAATTTTTTTGTAAATCTACGTTATTTCTCGCATCTTTGTGACGATTATGGAAACGAGAAAACACATCGCAGCCGAGAAGAAGCGCTGCGGAAGCCACAACTGCGCGCAGGCGGTGGTTCATACCTACGCCGATATCGCCGGCATCGATGAAACGATGGCGACAAAGCTCGCCAGCGCCTTTGGCGGCGGGATGGGCAACGGAGAAGGGACCTGCGGCGCCATCGTCGGGGCCGGCATCGTCCTCGGCCTGATCAGCCCGGACCGGGTAACCGCGAAAAAGCAGATGCGTCAGCTGATGTGCCGCTTCCAGGAACGCAACGGCGCCACGCAGTGCAAACTCCTGAAGGGCATCGACACGAAGGTGGTCCTCCGGCAGTGCCCCGACTGCGTAGCCGATGCGGCGGAATTTCTCGAAGAACTCCTCCCCGAAAACTAAGCTTTCTTAGACGGACTCTTCTTAACCCACGCGCCCTGAGCGAACTTCATCAGGGTGCCCGTGGGGCAGACGAACTGGCAGTAGGGCCGCATAATGACGGTCGAAAGTGCGACGAACGCGATGGCGATACCGATGACCACCCACGACGCGGACGCGAAGAGGAAGGCCGAGAACGGCTCGTAGTCAATCCAGTCGAACCAGAAGCCCGTCCACAGGCAGAGCATCAGCACCGCCCAAAGCCCCTGTCGCAGCTGCCCGAGCCGCTTGACGGTCTGAGGCTTCAGCTTGATCTTATACCGCACGCAGCGCCCCGTGAGCTCCTGCAGCGCGCCGAACGGGCAGACGTTGGCGCAATAGTAGTACTTCTTGCCGAAGAGGGGATAGATGAAGGCCGTGATGAGCAGGATGACGGGCGTCAGCAGCGCCACGACGTTGATCCCATTCGACATAAACCCGATCAGCGACGCGTAGTTGATAAACGTACCGCACCAGAAGCCGAGCACGGCGATGTTCAGCAGCTGCTGCGCGATGCGGAAGCGGCGGTTCTTGATAAAGAGCGGCAGGATGGCGGCCATCAGCGCCACCAGAAGCCCGGAGAGGGCTTTCGCCGAAAGATCGAACGACGCCCAGACGCTCGCGCCTTGCGGAGCGCGGCTGGCGGCGAATGAAAGGCCGCGCCGGACGTTGCCGATGATCGCGTTTGAAGTAAAGGTCGCGCCCGAAATGGCATCCACCTCGAGCGCCAGGGCCTCGTCGATCGGGAGGCCATTCCAGGAATCCAGCAGGACGCCGGCCCGTTTGAAAAAGCCCGGAGTCTCGGCGTTATCCAGCGCCTTCACGCCCGTCACGACGCCATCCTTCAGCGAAATCTCGAGCGGAACCGCGCCGGCGTAGCCCTGAATGTCGCCGGCCAGAGAGGTGGTATTGACCACCATCGTCCCGTCCTCCAGCGTGCGGAGCGTGTCGCCCGGCGCCCCCGCGGTCGGAGCCATCTCCGACGGATGGAGCTCGTAGCCGAGCAACTTCCCGTCCCGGCGGATGCTGACCGCCGCGATGAGCAGCAGGCAGGTGATGAAGCTGAGGAACTGCTGTAGATTTACCTTCTTCATACGCGAATCAATCGATACTGCAAAATTACACAAAAAAGGCGTTTTGTAAAACCCCGGCAAACTGCTATCTTTGCGTAAGCAATTGCTCTAGCTCCGCGCGTATGAACACGATATTCATTGTCCTGCCGATCCTGACCATCCTGATGTTTGACTTGGGACTGACCCTCAAGCCGCAGGATTTCAAACTGATAGCCCGGCGCCCGAAGCCCGTGATCGCCGGTTTGGTGGGGCAGATCATCCTCCTGCCGCTGATCGCCTGGCTCATCATCGCCTCGCCCCTCGGCCGCGATTTGTCCCCGCTTTTTGTCATCGGCATTATGCTCGTCGCCTGCAGCCCGGGCGGTAGTTCGAGCAACGTCTTTTCGATGCTGGCCCGGGGCGATGTGGCCCTTTCCGTGACCCTGACCGCGTGCAGCAGCCTGATCACGCTCTTCACCCTGCCGCTGATTATGGCCTGGGTCGTCCGGAGCGTGCAGTCCGCGGAGATCAGCATCCATCTGCCGATCGGTAAGCTGCTGGTGCAGAACATCGTGCTGATGGTCGTTCCGGTCGCGGCCGGATTCGTGCTCAACCTCTTCCGCGAGAAGGTGGCCGGCCGGATCCATAACGTGCTCAAACGCACCGCACTCCCGGCGCTGGTGCTCCTGGTGACGATTTTCTTCTTCCAGCATAAGGAGACCATCGTCGCGGAATTCGCGTCCCTGGGCCTGACGATGAGCGTGCTCATCCTCGCGACGACGGGCTGCGGCGCGCTGGTCGCCCTGCTCCTGAAACTGAGCACGAAAGAGCGCCGGACGCTGGTCATCGAAATCGGGATGCAGAATGCCGCCCAGGCCATCACGATCGCCTGCAGCCCGCTGATCTTTGCCAACGAGATCATCGCCATCCCGGCCATCATCTACGCCCTGATGATGAACCTCATCCTGATCGCCTACGTCGGGCTGACCAGACTGAAACCCTAATACAACAGATATGAAACGGAACCAGAAACGCATCCTGATCCCCATTGCCGCAGCCGTGATTCTGATCGTGCAGATGGCCGTCGTGTTTTTCAGCGACGATAAGGAAGCCACGCCCGCCGAAACGGCAGAAGAAGTCCCCGTGGTCTATTTCACGCAGGACATTTCCCCGGAAGGGCTTGTGAAACTCTATGACGCGCTCGGCGTGGAAGCCGAAGGCCGGATAGCCGTCAAGATCTCGACCGGCGAGTCGGAGAAGTCAAACCACCTGCGGCCGGAGCTGATCGCACCGCTCGTGCAGAAACTCGGCGGCACCCTCGTTGAGTGCAACACCGCCTATGCCGGCAGCCGCTCCTCGACCGAGTCGCACCGGGCGGAAATCGCCAAGCGCGGCTATGATCAGATCGCACCCGTTGACATTATGGACGAAGAAGGGGAGTTCAAGATTCCGGTTGCGGATGACAAATGGATCCACTACGATATCGTCGGCTCGCACCTGCAGAACTACGATTTTATGGTCAACCTGGCGCATTTCAAGGGTCACGCGATGGGCGGCTTCGGCGGCGTGCTGAAGAATGCCTCGATCGGCGTCGCGTCGCAAAACGGCAAGGCCTACATCCATAGCGCCGGCAAGACCGAAGATTGGCACGAGCTCTGGCAAAACCTGCCCGAGGGCTGGCGGGACTCGCCGGAGAAGAATACGCCTTTCATCGAGTCGATGTCCGCCGCGGCGCAGGCCGTACACGATTATTTCAAGGGCAGGGGAGGCATCGTTTACATCGATGTGATGAACAATATCTCCATTGACTGCGACTGTGACGGCAATCCGCACGATCCGACGATCGCCGACATCGGGATGGCCGCTTCGCTCGACCCGGTCGCCCTCGACAAGTTCTGTCTGGACCAGGTGTTCAATCTCCCGAACGACGAGAACAACGATACGCAGGCCCTGCTCGAGCGGATCAGCCAGCGCCACGGCCTCCGGATCGTCTATCGGGCCGAAGAGATGGGCCTCGGGAGCACGAACTATACGGTCGTAAACCTCGATTAACTCTATGTATCAGAGAATCAGCCTGGAAGACTACGTCCGCACCGGCGAAGGCGCAACGGCCGTGGCCTATACGCACAAGACGGAGCCCCGTCTGATTAAGCTGTACACTCCGGGCTTTACGGCCGATGAGGCCCTCCGGGATTTCCGCATCGCGCAGACGGTCTATGCGATGGGCCTGCCCTCGCCGGAGCCGTATCGCCTCGTTACGGACGGGGAGCGCCTCGGGGCCGAATACGAGCTCATCCCGGGAAAGAAGTCCTTCTCCCGCCTCATCGCGGACGACCCTTCGCAGCTGCGTCCCCTTACGCTGCGTTTTGCGAAGCTCACCCAGGAGCTGCACGCGATGAAGGCCGACCCTTCGACCTTGCCGTCCTTCCGGGAAATGATCCGCAGCTTCTACGCGAACGAGCCCTCCGCTCCGGACTATCTCCGCGAAAAGGTCAACGCTTTTCTCGACACGGTGCCGGACACGCCGACCTGCCTTCACGGCGACCTGCAGACCGGAAACCTGATCACGGACGGGAAGCGGGACCTTTGGATCGACCTCGGGCTGTTCTCCTATGGCGTTCCCGAATGGGACATCGCCCAGCTTTGGGTTTTCACCAACCGGCTGGACGAAGACCGGCAGAAGGCGCTATTCCACCTGACCCAGGCGCAGATGCGGGAGCATTGGGACCTTTTCGTCCGGGCCTATTATGGCCTCGGCCCGCAGGATCCGATCGACGCGACCGTCAAGCGCCTATTCCCCTATGCCGCCGTCCGCATCCCCTTTATGCTCAATATGGCCTTCCGCACGCCTATCTCGGAAGGCCTCGCGAACTTCGTCATCGGGATGATCGGAGCGGCTATTTCTTAACGGCCTCGGCAAAGAGTTGCTCGAGGTCTTCGCGGTTCATTTTTCCGTCGAAGCAGATGAACGTGGTTTCATTGCCCTCCACGGCAATCATTATGAATCCTTCTACGACGGTTTCTGAGCCGACCGTGAACATCCGGACGGTTTGACCCGCCTCTTTGGTTTCCAGAAGGAGCTCATAGTGGCCGCTCTTGACAAAGCGCTCCGCATCCGCTGCCAGTTGCGAATTAATCGTTTCGTTCTCGCTGTCAATAACGTATAATCCGCTGAGAGACTGAATGATGGGGGCGAGATTGACGTTCTCGTCTTTCAGTTGAAGATCCGGGATCTGTCCGATCATCCGGAACATGGCCGACGAAATGTATACGGCGCTCACGCCTTCGGCATCGGAGTACTTCTGATAGATGCTTTTGCCATTCTGGGCAAAGGAACTTATGGTGATGAGCAGCAGGGCTGCAAGGGTAAGAATGCGTTTCATTATTCTGAGATGTTTTTAATAATTTGAATGGGTGTTTCGGCGGTTTCTCCGGCCTTGGACGCCAGATCGACCCCTCGCGTCATTTTATCTGAGATTCTTTGGAATGTCGCTTCTACCTCGGCATAAGCCAGGTAGGGATCGTCGAAGCTGTCGCGCAGCCGGGGTTCTTCGCTCCGGGGTATGACGACCGCTACCGTGACCATAGCCGCTGCAGCGACGGCCGCATAGGGAGCCCATTGGAAACGCCTGGCCCGGGCCTTCTCCCGGACGGCTTCCTTCGCGGCTTCCTTCGCGGCGATGGCGGACAGGATGCCCTCCTCCAGCCCTTTCGGAACCGGGATGTTCTCCTTCCGGGCAGCGGCTTCCAGCTGCTCCGGCTCCATCCTTTCTATGTCTTCCAGTCTTTTCATACCTTGGATTTGATTTTCGACCTGGCCTGCGACAACAGGACCCGGCAAGTTAAATAATTGATGCCCGTACGCTCGGAGATTTCCTCGTAGGAAAGATTGTCCAATGTGCGGAGAATGAGGACTTTCCGCTGCCGCTCCGGCAGGGCTTTGATCGCTTCGAGCACGTTGTTGAGCCGCGTCTTCTGGTCCAGGGTATCCTCCTTCGGCGGGACCGATTCGACCTCCGGCAGCTGCTCGGGATAGCTAAGGAAAGCGGCTTTTCGGATCCGGTCCGTGCAGATGTTTTTCAGCATCCGGATGCAGTAGGCCTTCGGCACCCTGACCTCATTGAGCGTCTCGCGGGATTCCCATAGTTTCAGATAGACTTCCTGAACGGCATCCTGCGCTTCCGCCTCGGATTCCAGCATATAGTAGGCGATCCGATACAGGGTATCCGCAAGGGGAAGAAAATCCGTATGGAACCGGGACTCAGTCATTGGCGGCCAGTTTTGCGATCACGTCCATAGAGATCGACCCGAAAAGACAGATCAGGGAGCAGTCCGACGGCGCGTACAGCACGAAATCCTTCACCTGATCTGCGTCCTCGTTCACTACGCCGTAGATTCGCATCTTTTCACCGCCATCGCTGGCCTCCATCAGCATATCGCTTCCGGAGAGGACCTTCTCGAGCTTTTTGATGATGCGGGCTTTGTCTTTTGCGCAGCAGTCCTCAAAGTTGAAAACGGAAATCCCGTGGATGCCCGTCATTACGCTCATCACTTTCTGAGCGTCGGGGTCACCGATCGTGGCGATTCGGATCAGGCCTTTCATTGCGGTCGTAGCCACGGGGCCCAAAGATACGACGTCTGCCCCCTCATAGTGTCTGCACTCGGAAATGAGGGCGGAGACATCGGCCCGGGGGACGGTCTTCTGTGGCGTGCCGGCGAAGGCCGCAACAGGAAGGATGAGAATGATGAATAACAGTATGCGTTTCATATTAACAGGTATTACAAAACCGGTCACAGTTGCGCGCTTTTCTGCAACCCGTTAATATGACGGACAAGACTCAAAAATGTTAAGGATTTTTTTCACCCGAGCGAAATTTTGTCGATCCTCAGGCGAAGGATGCCGGAAGGGACCTGCGCCTCGGCGATCTCGCCGACCTGTTTGCCCATCAGGGCGGCGCCGATCGGGGATTTCAGGGAAATCTTGCCCGCCTCGAGGTTCATCTCGTGGGGGCTGACGATCTCAAAGCACATCCGGACGTTCGTTGCAAGGTTCGTGAACTCGACCCGGCTCAGCAGGCAGACGCGGTCTTTGGGGAGGCCATCGGGGTTGATTACGCGGGAATGTTCGAGGATCTTCTGCAGGAAACGGATGCGGCTGATCGTCTTTCCCTGGATGCGCCGGGCTTCGCGGTAGCCCGCATTGTCGCTCCGGTCTCCCTGCGCGCTGGCCTCCGCAAGCTCCTCCGTCACCTTGGGGTAAACCTCGTGGATCAGATGCTTCAGCTCGCCGGCCAGTTCGTCGTATCGCTCTTTGGACAGGTATTCCATACCACAAAGATACACATTATTCGCGGACGATGCTATTTCTTTTGCAGATTCGAGAAAAACCATTACCTTTGCAGTAGAAATTAAGCGATTCTACGGATTCGCTGCTCTCTGGGCTGACGGAAATACGTCAGCCCACCGTATTATATAGGGGAAGGATTCCTTTCCCGTCAAAAATCCATACGTGGGAAACAGGTAATCCCATCTTTTCATATCCTTGGACTTGCCTAGTCATATAGTTGACAGAAAGGTTGCAATTTCGTATAATCAGACAATCTGATTGTGCCAACCCATTGTGCAGCATATTGCGAAAGGCTTTCTTTGGATGTGAGGTCTTGTATGACTCATACTCAACGAACTCGCCATCGACAAGAAGATCAGGGCATTTGCGGTAATACCGTGTGCCGATAAGATCGCCATACACCTCGCGATAGAGCGGATCCTTATAGTGAACCGCGTGGAGTACTTTTACTTCACGTCCGGTTTCAGCCAGGCATTCTGCTATGGCCATTATGTCGTCATAGTCCGAGCCGGAGTCGTCCAGCCCCAACATCAGCCAAATTTGTCCACCGCTCGGATATTGTTTGTACAAGACAAACACACCACTCGAATCCTCCATATATCTGTCGGATTAAGAATCAAAAACTGTATGTATTGTGAAGGGAGCGCCATCCGGAAGGGAATGGCCCTGCTCCTGGTTTCATTACCGGCCGATTCGACGACCGTTACCTTTTTTCCTTGTCAAATATAATGAGAATAGGGGAGTGCTGCAACCAAAGTGCAGATTGCCCCTGCATTTTGACACGGCCGATGGCGTATTTCTTTTGCAGATTCGGGAAAAACCATTACCTTTGCAATAGCTTCGAGTAAGTTAGAGGGCACTACGGTGCACCTCCTTGCAGGGGACCTTCGGGTACCCCTGTATTTTTATAGAGGCATACTACACAACCCCGGTTAAAGTCCCACACCTCTGTTATAGTAGCATTAACATTCAATCTTGATTGAACAGCTCTGGTTATTTGCCTGATTGTTGTACCATCTCTGTTGTCGATGATAATTCTTCCTGATTGACGGAGCCCATTCGTGAGCATATTGGATAATTTGCGTTTGGTCCAGGGGCGTACATAACTCTCATACTCAAAGAGTTCTCCATCAACAAGTAAATCCGGACACTTCCTATAATATCTGGTCCCTATCAATTCTCCGAACACCTCTTTGTATAGCGGATCCTTATAGTGAACCGCGTGGAGTACTTTTACTTCACGTCCACTTTCAGCCAAGCATTCTGCTATGGCCATTATGTCGTTATAGTCCGAGCCGGAATCGTCCAGCCCCAGCATCAGCCAAATCTGTCCACCGCTCGGATATTGTTTGTACAGGACAAACACACCACTCGAATCCTCCATATATCTGTCGGATTAAGAATCAAAAACTGTATGTATTGTGAAGGGAGCGCCTTCCGGAAGGGAACGGCCCTGCTCCTGGTTTCATTACCGGCCGATTCGACGACCGTTGCTATATATTTCAGTCAAAGATAATCATAATAAGGGAGCGCCGCAACCAAAGCGCAGATTGTCCCTGCACTTTGACACGGACGAAGGCGTTTTTCTTTTGCGTATTCCAGAAAAACCATTACCTTTGCAGTAGGAATTAAGCGATTCTACGGATTCGCTGCACACTGGGCTAACGAGATTTCGTTAGCCTTCAGTTTTATATAGAACTCTCAAGCTATTGCCGTCATATACGAGTACCGAGGAGATAGATCTACCATTTTGAATGTAACCTCGTATCGCGCGCAACATAAAGCCGTCGTTTAAGCTACAATGGCGGATAATGATTTTGTCAGATTGTGCCAACACGCCGTGCAACATATTTCTAAACGCATTCTTGGGCTGAGCCGTTGTATATGACTCATATTCTACGAACTCACCGTCAATGAGAAGGTCCGGACACTTCCGGTAATACCGCGTTCCGATAAGTTCTCCATACACTTCACGATAGAGCGGATCCTTATAGTGAACCGCGTGGAGTACTTTTACTTCACGTCCGGTTTCAGCCAGGCATTCTGCTATGGCCATTATGTCGTCATAGTCCGAGCCGGAGTCGTCCAGCCCCAACATCAGCCAAATTTGTCCACCGCTCGGATACTGTTTGTACAGGACAAACACACCACTCGAATCCTCCATATATCTGTCGGATTAAGAATCAAAAACTGTATTCGTTGTGAAGGGAGCGCCTTCCGGAAGGGAACGGCCTTGCTCCTGGTTTCGTTACCGGCCGATTCGACGACCGTTGTTTCAATTTTCCTCAGCCAAATATAAGCAGAATATGGGAGCGCCGCAACCAAAGTGCAAATTTCCCCTGTACTTTGACACGGATGGCCGTTTATTTCTTTTGCAGATTCGGGAAAAACCATTACCTTCGCATCGGATTCGTCACGGGGAATTCGCTGAAGGGTCGACAACCCTTTTGAGCAAATGCTTGATTCGAGCCCCAGAAAGTCGCTGCCTAGGCGGCTTTTATTTTTTGTGTTTCCTTCTGCGATGACTTCATCCATTCGGCTGCTTATTTCTTTTGCAGATTTGGGAAAAACTATTACCTTTGCAAAAGATAAGCGATTCTACGGATTCGTGCTGCGGGGGGAGATAAAACTCCCTACCGCTTTTTTTTGAATACCATCCGAACCGTCCCCTTTTCGTATACATATACTTCTTCGATATCACCTCGGAAGTTCCGGTCCTTAAGTCTGTTCTCTATCATATTGATTATGAAACGATCTGATGCGCCTTTGTTGTTGTCAATAATGATATGGCTGGCTTGTTCCGCCCCTCTTTTAAGCATATGACTGATTTTTCTTGATTTAAAAGGTCTGTCATAACTCTCGTATTCATAGAAGCAGCCATCAATTAGAAGATCAGGACATTTCCGATAATAGCGTGAACCGATAAGAATACTAAACACTAATCGATACAAAGGATCTTTATAGTGAATCGCACGGAGTATCTTTACTTCGTGTCCATTCTTGGCGAAATTAATGGCAATCGCCATTATGTCTTTATAATCCGGGCTGGTTGACTTCAAGCCGTTCATCAGCCAAATCTTCCCACCGCTCGGATACTGTTTGTACAGGACAAACACACCACTCGAATCCTCCATATATCTCTGTCGGATTTAGAATCAATACGATATGTGTTGTGAAGGGAGCGCCTTCCGGAAGGGAATGGCCCTGCTCCTGGTTTCATTACCGGCCGATTCGACGACCGTTGCTTTTTTCCTTGTCAAATATAATGAGAATAGGGGAGGGGCGCAACAAAAAAAGCCCTCGAACATTCGAGAGCAGTTAAATCAGCGTATTTTCCTATCGTTTGGGGTGAAAAAGTGCAAATATCGCTTGCACTTTGACACGCCCGACAGATAACGGACAACCTAATCTTTGAATAATAGCAGAACCCTGGTGCAATTCTTTAGAAGTTCGTCAACATTCTCCGTCTCAATGTTCCTGATGCTGAAACTGCACGGCACGATGTCGCCTTTCTTGATCTGCCTGCTCGTCAAGGAATGAATTTGCAAAAGCGAGCCATATACTGTAAAATTGTCATCAGCGAATAGGGCATAAAAAAGGCGTGATGAACTCTGATAAAAATCCCTTTGGGCCACAAGCTCGCAGTGGTAGGCGTAGGAACTCCATTTGACATCTCCAGTATAGTCTGTTCGGGTAAATACCGCCGTGGTGTCTTTTACAAAGTAGTCGAAGAGCACATTCCCGTCCGCATCATAGGAGTTGGTCGTCGTACAGGTGATCCGGTTTCCAACCAGTCGCTGTTCTTCGGCTTCCAATTTTTTTGCATACTCGTCCCGAATCTGTTGCTTTTTGCGGTATGCTTCCTCTGTATATTCATTGGATTCCCTAAGCTCCGCTTCGTATTGATCCATAGCTTCAGCATACTGCAATTCGATGCCAGGCAGGGTCCCCACGACCGGGTTTTGGACGAAAGATTTTTCACTGGAGGAACAGGCGCAGAGGATGGTTGCCATCGCTGCGAAAAGAAGGAAATGCGTTTTCATAGCTAGTTGGTGTTGATGAGCAAATATCAATATTTCGCGGCAATAATCCAAATTACGTTTTACCATAATTCTGTACATTCTAGCTGTCAATGCTCATCCCGAAGGCGGCCTACCGGCTGCAAAGCTTGCAGATTATTCGAAGGCGCGGCAAAAAATAATCCCCGATCTTTAATACGGCCAGCTGCTTATTTCTTTTGCAGATTCGGGAAAAACCCTTACCTTTGCAGTAGGATTCGTCGAAGGGGAATTCGCGTAAGGGATGACAACCTTTTCAAGGCAACTTGATCCGAGCCCCATTTTGAAAGCCGTTACCTGACGGCTTTATTTTTTTGCCTGCTCGCTACCAATGTAGTACTGGACCCATTCAGACTTGGATTTCTGATAGCCGACAATCAATCGATAATTATTCCAACGTAGGAGGCGCATTTCCGAATAGGGCTTTTGGTTTTTGTCGCGATGCTTTGGGGCCCAAATTTCGTTAACAGTCGCTTTACTAAGGACTTCTGTCAGTCGAAGCACCCCCAGGGTGGATTCATAAGACAAAGAGGCATGGCCAGCTGTCTCGTTAATCGACTGTCCTTTAATGTGAATGTATCCTTTAAGTGACCTATTCCACACTTTCTTATCTGGATGCTCTGCTATCCAGGATGCGTAAAAGTCTTTGATTATTTGTTTCCGGGCCTTGTTATCTTCCCGACTGTTTCCCTGCGGTATCTCCATAGCTGTTATTATTGTGGGTTAATGCCGATTCGCCAGGCCGAAGCCGGGGGATCGGTAGTCAATAATTGTATTCGTTGTGAAGGGAGCGCCTTCCGGAAGGGAACGGCCCTGCTCCTGGTTTCATTACCGGCCGATTCGACGACCGTTGCTTTTTTCCTTGTCAAATATAATGAGAATAGGGGAGGGGCGCAACAAAAAAAGCCCTCGAAAAGATCGAGAGCAATGAAAATGGTGTATTTTCCCGTCATTTGGGGCGAAAAAGAGCATTTTTCGCCAGCACGTTGACACGAAAGATAAACCTAATTTCGCTGGCAAGAAAGCTATCATCGCCCTCTATGTTGACGATACGATAAACGCAAGTGCAGGCCGCTGTAGAGCTAAATTCACATTTCTTCTCTAGTCTCAACTCGTCAACGGGTTAAGGCGTTTATTATTTCTACCCTTAAATCTTATCATTTAATACTTAAATAACTATCTTTGTAATCGTAATATAGCAAACTAGATATTATATACGCCCACTCTCGTAATATGCTGTGCATTAATGTGCGGTATAAATAAGAGGTGATGCGAACGTTTTTAGAATCTGTTATGAGCAAAACCGATGATTTGCTGCGAGCCTGCAAGAAGAATCTTGGTAAATGGACTTGCGCATATTGTGCCTCTAACAGTGGCCAACCTGCAGCCACATTCAGGGACATTAAGAGACAAGGATATAAATTTGAAGAGACGGCTCCAGGTCGCTGGGCAAAGCAAATGGTTTGTCCGGTCTGTGGCACGGAAAGAACTCATTATAAATTGCTTTCACTGGAGCCTGAATTCGAGGAAAAGCGAAGAATTAGTATTGATGCGAAGACGCGTGCTAGAATATTGAAGTTATTGGATACGACGGATGCCTTTTCAGGAGCTTCAATAACGTCAACCCCTGAAATTGATCATAAAATCCCTTGGACCCGTTTGGCCTCCGATATTGATGCATCGAAGCTTTCCAACGTAGAAGTGAAAGAGCATTTCCAGCTTCTCACACGCGAGCACAATCTGCTCAAGGACCGTATGTGTGCTTATTGCAAACTTAATAATCGTCGGCCTCCTTTTTGGGGCATATATTTCTGGTATGAGGGGGATGATCAATACGAAGGCACGTGTGTTGGCTGCGGCTGGTATGATGGCGTCAAATGGAAGGAGGAAATCAATAAGGTGCTTCGCTAGTTATTCGATAGACCAAATCTTAGCACTTTTTAATAATGGGTCATTTAGCTATTGTAAATTCCGTTACTATACAAAAAATATCCGACGGCCATCCTTACATTTCGATTGGGGGAACACTGAACGCGTATCCACTTAAAACCATTTCTGATTTATTTGCTGATGCTTTGGCCGTAAGGGATGGAGATTATATTTTCACTTGGATGATTGATAGCGACGGATCGTTTGGTACTGGGTTCGATCGTTATTATATTGCCAATGGAGAAGTGTTTTTTGATTCGTCAGATCCAGACTATCCCATTAAAGTGGGGGTGAAGAAGGGGTATTCGTATGCTTGTTCAGTACCAGAAGAGAGGGCTTTAGATTTATTTCGTTCTCATCTTCTATGGAACGCTATTGGGAAAAAATCACTTGGTAGAGGAAGGAGTCTTTCTCATCAGACTATTGATGAGGATGCTGAGTTGCTCTCCTTGTTATCAAAAGCTAATCACGGAGCGAGTCCTACGGTAATACTGTCATCGCCAATTTATAATCATTCTTTCACCCCGATAACAATTAACAAATTCGGTCCTGTACAGAGTTATATAGTTCCGAAAAAAGCAGCCCTTAGTAGCGTGTTAGTAAATAATATTGTGTGGAACTCGGGGAATCTTTTCCAGTATGAAAAGACTCTTGAAGCTTATTTATGTGAGAACCTTGATTCAACTAAGGTCTCGTTCTGCAACTTAATAGGGCATCCTAATCACCATATAAAGTGGCTGGGCAATTATTTGCCCTATGGTGTTGCTGGTAAAAACATTGATTTGGTATGTGAGATTGAAGGTGTAGACGCGTCAATAGTTGTAGTTATTGAGTTGAAAAAAGATTATTGTCGCTATGTTGACTATAAAGGTATTGTAGATTACCAACTCAATAGCTATACTCAGTTTATCGCTGCTGCATTTAGATCATATAGGGGAAATAACTTTAAGATAGAGCAGGTTGTATTAACACATACTCCCAGAAAGAACCTTACAGCATCTGTTGTTCAATATAAAAATACAAAGTGGATCGGTTATAATATAGATCCCATCAACAAGATAGTTTCTTTTACGAGATTGCTATAGTTATTGGCAAGGTCTTGATATAATAAAAAAAGACTCATACCTTTGCATGCAGATTGGACAATAGTGGACAATCTGTATACAAGTTAGGCACATATATGGAGGTAAAAGATTATTATTCAATCGCAGAAGTGGCGGAGCATTTGAGCTTGTCTCAGAAGTCGATTCGTCGCTATGTGGCTAGTGGTCAATTGGGGGCGGTTAAGATTGGAACGAATTATCGTATCCCTAAAGGTGCTTTGGAGTATTTTATCAATAACCAAGCGAATAAAGAGCCGTTGGTCAATTATGATCTGTTTGGTAATGTTGTTGATGATGTCTTTTCCCCCCGCCGCTCTTATAAATATGATGTTGTGAATTGGTACGACATCAAGAGAGTTTGGGCGAATCCCCCGAAATCCGAAATGACCTTTGTGGACTGTTTCTGCGGTGCTGGTGGTCTATCAAAAGGTCTTGAAATGTCAGGCATCCACGGAATATGTGGACTTGACTGGTTCAAGGAGGCTGGTATGACTTATTCCCGGAACTTTGAGCATCCTTTTGTTAATGGTGACATCACCCAGAAAGAGGTAAAACAGCATTTTTATGAAGTAGTGGAGGAGCAGCTGCACGGTCGTCACCTTAGTATAGTTGCCGGTGGATTCCCTTGCCAGGGATTCAGTATGGCTGGGAACAGAATAGTTGATGACCCTAGAAATTCCCTGTATAAGGAATTGCTGGAGATCGTCAAGCACCTGAAACCAGACTTTGTCATTTGTGAAAATGTTAAGGGCCTTCGCTCGATGCTTGGTGGGATGGTAGAACAAAAGATTAAGTCCGACTTCAGGAGTATTGGCTATGATATGAACGTGACTACGCTTTGTGCTGCCGACTATACGGTCCCCCAGAAAAGAGAGCGTGTCATTTTTATCGGCAATCGATTGGGGAAGAAGAATTATCACCCTCAACCTATGCTCACTCCAGATGAATACATCACGACCGGTCAGGCTATCGGTGATCTGATGAATCATCCGGAGGACCAGGCTTTTAATCACGTCCCTACTAAGCACTCTCCCGAGATGCAGGCAAGGATTCAGGCGTGCCCGGAGGGACAGAGCCTGTATAAGGGCTATTCCGATGCCTGGAAGAAGTGCCCTTGGGATGAGGCGTCCTGCACAATCAAAGAGAATCACGGAGGAGTCAATATTCATCCCAAGTTACCACGTGTCCTTACGGCACGTGAGATGGCTCGACTTCAGTCGTTCCCTGATGACTTTATTTTTGAGGGGCCCAAGAATAAACAGCTGGTACAGATAGGCAATGCCGTTCCTCCTCTACTAGCGAAAGCAATAGGACTCGCGGTACGTTATTCGGCCGGTGATATTGCGTAATATTGGGTTGATAGCACAGTTCGTTATAATGCTCTCATACTTAGAACAAATCTACTTGTGATAGTTTTCATATAGTACAACAGAATGGTTATGTCTCCGAGCAATAATTATTAATCATTTTCGAGAACGGAAATACTATATTGACACGCCTCGATGCTGTATCTTTTGATCATACTTCTTTTGGCCGCCATCCTTCTCTGGGTGACGTTCAGAGCCCTATCCCGGAGGAAGAAAGAAAGGATTCATCAGGAAAGGCTAGACATTATTGACCGAATGAAACCGGCTGTTGAGGCGGCCTTTTCGGACATTAGTGCTTATTACAGGTACCTCCATTATATTACTGAATCTGAACGTTTAGAGCTGGTGAAAAAGTACGATGAGTTGTACTCGAATCTGAAGCCTATTTTCAACAGCCAAGAACTGGAAGATGCTCAGGATAAAGAGGTTTTTTTACGATTCCAAAATGCGATGTTGGATACGGCCGCTCACAAAAAGGCCAATAACGAGCACTTTGTTGAGAATCAGCTTTCCAGTTGTTCCGATTATTTTGATACCATACTTGCATACCCTTTAGATGCACAGCAACGAGAAGCTGTAGTATCCTTGGAAGACAATGTGTTGGTTATAAGCAGTGCCGGCAGTGGCAAGACAATGACTACCGTTGGTAAGGTTAGATATCTAATTGATGTGCAACATATTCCGGCGGAGAAGATTCTGCTCATTACATTTACTCGAAAAGCCGCCGAATCGCTCTCGGAGCGCCTGGGAGAGAGAAAGCTTAAATGTCGTACATTTCACAAACTCGCCCTGGACATTATCGGCGAGGCAACAGGAGAAAAACCAACCATCACTCCGGCGGACTTCTCGGTGCAGGTTTACCACAAGCTCCTGGAAGAGAATCCTGCATTCAAGGATGCTATAGCAGACTACATCATCCGTTCTCGATACTTGATGCGGGACCAGTTTGAATATGCTTCAATGGAGGAGTATATGATGGATCGCCAGAAGTATGGTGTACAGGCTTTCTTTAAAGATATGGACGGCCGTCCGGTTTTTTGCAAGTCAGATGAAGAGAGCCAGATATGTGATTTCTTGGGCTCCCGTGGCGTAAAGTTTCGATATGAAGAAAGATACGAGGTCAAAACCGTTGATGCAGACTATCGTCAATACTGTCCAGATTTTTCTATCTACATTGAGGGGGCTGATGGACAAACGAAGCGTGTTTATTTGGAACATTTCGCTATCAATGAGGCTGGCCGCTGCCCATCTTTCTTCTCTGCCGAAGAGGAAGGCAAGTATCAACAAGGTATTGTCTGGAAGAGAAACTTACACAGAAGAATCGGCACAATCCTTTTAGAGACCTCTAGCGCTGGATTCCATCGCGGCGATGTGTTCAAGGTCCTCACCAAACAGTTGCTGGATTTGGGCGCAGTGTTCAATAACAATACCCGGAAAAATGTCGCTCGGGAGTTGGTCTGGCAAGAGGATAATATCTTGTCTATGCTTACGGCCTTCAATTTCCTGTTGAAATCCCGTAATATGACGGTAGAAAACATTCGGCACTTGGTTTACCGAGGGGTGGATGCTTTTACGCTTAATGATATCGCAGCGCCATTCGTTGAGGCATATCACCGTCTTGAGGAAGAAAGAAATGAAATAGACTTTACTGACGCCATCATTCGTGCGACGGACCTCTGTAATAATGGTCATCGCCCGGACTACGACTACATCCTAGTTGATGAGTTCCAGGATATCTCAATGGACCGATATCGTTTTCTGCAGGCATTAAGGCGTAAAGATTCTCTTACAAAGCTGTTCTGCGTTGGTGATGACTGGCAGTCTATCTACCGGTTTGCAGGAAGTGATATGGCCCTATTTAAACATTTCGAGGACTTCTTCGGTTACACCAAAAAGTGCCTGATGGAGACCACTTACCGCTTTGGAGAGCCGGCTATCTCGGAATCATCTAATTTCATACTTGCAAATCCGGAACAAGCTTTTAAAAAAGTTCATTCATTTAAGATAGATACTGAAACCAAATTAGACTTCTTGTCAACCGACGGCAGGAAAGACGTCGTTGAGACAGTGAAGTATTTGGCTGATCAGATTGCAGCAGACAAAGACATCTTACTGCTAGGCCGGTATCGTTTTGACGTGAACATATTCAAAGATACAGAAATGTCTATACACGAATCTAAGGACCGCGTTTACGTTTCCTATGGCAGTCGACGAATGTCCTTTATGACAGTTCACCAGTCCAAAGGTCTGGAATGTGACTACATCATTCTGCTGAACTGCAATGGCGGAACAATAGGATTCCCGTCACAAATCAGTGATAGCCCGGTCTTGAAATATGTGCTCAGCGAACCGGACGGATATCCGTTTAGTGAGGAGCGACGTATATTCTATGTGGCCATCACAAGGGCTAAGAAACACACCTGGGTGCTCTATGATATGAACAATCCTTCACTTTTCGTTAAAGAATTCGTGAGGACACTAGAACCGGAGGTAAGGCCGGGTGAAGGAATCCCCAAGGCTGAGCTATGTCCCAAGTGCCATTGTGGTCGCATTATGATTATAAGGAAAGGAGTTGCCGTTAACGGAAATCCATACACAACCTTTGAGTGTTCAAATAAGAGATACGGTTGTGACTATCTAGAAACAAAGTTTGTAAACCTAAATTCAACGCATCGGACACCAAGGAAAAGTATGTGGTGGTAGTTTTCTTATTCCATAATCTCCCCGTCATACCCTAAGCACCTCACCAAATCGTCAAGATTATCAACCACCTCGTCAAACAGCTTATACATCAGCTCCGGCTCGACCATCTCCGGGATGTAGGCGATAACGCGTTTGCCGGCGCCGGCCATCCATCCGGCCTCGGTGTGGGCGCTGCGGCCGCAGGGGAGGACCAGGACGCAGGTGTCGGCGGATTTGAGGGCCTCCAGGTCGGCCGCGAACTGGCGCTCGGCGAGCGGATGGCGCAGTCCCGCTTCGTACTGCGCGAAGGTCCAATTCGGTGCGTTTTCGTCCACGTCGGTCCAATGGAAACCGGCGCCGCCGTGGGGCGGATTCCGGAAGTCATAAACGGGCAGGCCTTCTTCCTTCAGGCGCCTGACGACATCTTCGTAGTATGGATTTCTCCAGCTGGAGGCAACGTAGATCATAAGGGATTCTGGTTAATCGCTGGCTAAGTTACGCAGAATTCTGCAAAAAGCGGATTCGGCGAAAAATATTTCAAGAAAATTGCGCGTTGATGCGGGTGTTAACTAGCTGTTAATCAAACGATAAAGTGCTTTATCCGTGTACATTTTTTGTACACGGATAAGTCTTCGTACCTTGCGGCGATTTTTAAGAGATCTTTGAAATATCGCCGTATTATCGAAAATGGTTTGGAATTCCGAAAAAAAGAGATACCTTTGCAACATAAATTTGTATTTACCCGCAGAAGCGGGATTCAAGCTCACTTATGGCATTCCAGTCCTCACTGGGATGCCATATTTCGTCTTTATCAAGGGGCCAATGGGGTACTATACACCCTCCGAAAGATCTTCTTACGAGCTTTTGAATAATACAAATTTATGAAGATTCTTTATCTGAAGGTGAGCATGTGCTTAGAGCATAGTGCTTGCAAACTTGTCAAAGTGAAGGCGCACACGCGCCTGATCAATGGCAAGATTGTGAAGGTCCGTTCGCACTATCGCCGCGTTGAGAAGCGCAGCGAAGTGACCGTTCGGGTCTTCTAATTGTAATCATCCTGTTCGACCTGCGGCCCCGGGGAGAGTCCTTCGGGGCTCTCCTTTTTTTATGGGCGGAGCTTTGGCCCCTGTGTGTGGCTCAGTCCTCTGGCTGAATTCGGCGCGTTTTCGTCCACGTCGGTCCAATGGAAGCCGGCTCCGCCGGGGCGGAGATAAGTCTTCGTACCTTGCGGGCGAATTTGATGAGTTCATAGTTTATATGGATGAAAAAGATTTTTAAAAATGATATTATTATGATATCTTTGCGATATAAAAACGATATACAATATGTCAACAACTGCCATCTCTATCCGCCTTGATTCGGATATTAAGGAACAATTCGACACCCTCTGCAAAGAGTTTGGAATCAGTACAAATGCTGCTTTTAACCTGTTCGCACGAACTGTAGTCCGCGAAAAAGCAATCCCGTTTCCGATATCTATCACATCCAAAGTGAATGAGGTAGAAAAGCGATCCACTGCCGCGCAGAAAGCGCTTACGCGCAATCAAGAACTATCCGCTCAAGAGAATCACGAGTGGACCGAAGAAGAAATTGATGAATTAATTGCGTCCCATAGGCGTAAGAAAAGAGAATAAGTATGATTTACGCAGTTATTGACACCAATGTATTAGTAGCAGCCGCAAAAACACATAAACCTGAATCATCCACTTCGAGAGTACTGTCCTTGGTATTCGCAGGAATCATCCAGCCACTGGTATGTGATGAAATTCTTGAAGAGTATGAACAAATACTAAATCTCCCGGCTCTGGCCATACCGGCAGATGTCGCTTCAGATATCCTTGCCAAATTCAAAGAAGACGGCATAAATCCGGGCAGAACGCCTTCGGAGATTCTTATTATTCTGAGTGAAATCGGAATGGTCGAAAAATAGGGCAGAATAAGCAATCTTGGCGCAGTTTTGTTGTATATTTGCAAGAATGAACCTTTGAGAGGAATTTGGAAGCTATGAGCCCGGTTTTTACTGCCCTGATGATTCCGTTCCTGGGGACCGCCCTGGGATCGGCTTTCGTTTTCTTTATGCGGCGGGAGATGCCTGTGCTGCTGCAGAAGGTGCTGCTGGGGTTTGCCTCGGGCGTGATGGTGGCCGCATCGGTATGGTCGCTGCTCATTCCGGCGATGGAGATGGGGGAGGGCGCCGCATCGGTGGTTCCGCCCGTGGTCGGCCTGCTGGCGGGCTTCGCCTTCCTGCTCCTGATTGACTACATCACCCCGCACCTGCACGCCAGCGGCGAGACGGAAGGCCCGAAGAGCCGGCTGTCGCGCACCGCGAAACTCGCCCTGGCCGTGACGATCCATAACTTCCCGGAGGGAATGGCCGTCGGCGTCGCGATCGCGGGTGCCCTGACGGCGGATTTCAATATGGCCGGCGCCCTGGCGCTGTCGCTCGGTATCGCGATCCAGAACGTCCCGGAAGGGGCCATCATTTCGATGCCGCTACGGGCCGAGGGCAACTCCCGCTGGCGCTCCTTCGGCATCGGCGCCCTGAGCGGTATCGTTGAACCCATCGGCGGTGCTCTGGTGCTGCTGATCTCGACCGCCATCCTCGGCATTATGCCGTATATGCTGGCCTTCGCCGCCGGCGCGATGCTGTATGTCGTCGTCGAGGAATTGGTCCCCGATTTTTCGCAGGGCAGTCACTCCAACATCGGCACCGTGGGCTTTGCCCTCGGCTTCGCGCTGATGATGGTGCTGGACGTCGTGCTGGGATAGGGGGGAAGGGTAAGAATCTAGGACAACTATCATAAGCATCTTATGGACAATACACATCCAAGAAATGTCGATAAACTGGCCGGGTACGTCATCCGCCTAGGCATTCTGGCTATCCTGGCCTTTCTGTGCTGGTATTTCAGCAATGTGCTCGTTTATATCATTCTGGCGTTTATTACGTCTCTGATCGGCCAGCCCCTGGTAAGGCTGATGCGGAAAGCGACCCTCCGGGGGAAATCGGCTCCGGATTGGATCCTGGCCATCCTGGCCATCGTCATTATCTTTTCAGGCCTTGCCCTGATAACGACGCGGCTCATTCCCGTCGTGACCGATGTCTTCAAGGAAGTCTCGCTCTTCAGCAATATGCGGCTGCCTGAGGGGAATGTTATCCGGAGCATCAATTCCTGGATCGTCAGTGCCATACCCGGATTGAGCCCCGACTTCGATGCGGTAGGCGTGGTGATCGATTATGTGAAGGGAGTGGTTTCCAACATCAGCGTCAGCGGAATCCTGGGTTCCGTCGCTTCGGCCGTAAGCAGCCTGGCGATCGGCCTTTTCTCCGTGGCCTTTATTTCCTTCTTTTTCCTGAAAGATGAAAAGCTGTTCGGCAATATCGTTGCCGCGCTCACGCCCGATCATCTCGAGGGCTCGGTAAAGGAGGCCATCAGTGATACGGAACGACTCCTGTCCCGCTATTTTGTCGGTCTTCTTCTGGAGATGATCTGCGTCGGACTGGCTGTTTTCCTGGGCCTCTGGTTGATCGCCGGGGTGAGCGTCGGTTACGCTATCAGTATCGGCTTTATGGCCGGTGTCCTGAATATCATCCCGTACGTGGGTCCGCTCATCGGGGAGCTAATGGGCGTCCTGCTCTGCGTGGTCCTGAAGTATGGGGCTGGTATCGGTCTGGATGTCAATATCTGGGTTTTCGCTCTGATCGTTCTTCTCGTTATGCTCGGCGTTCAGCTCATTGACAACTTTATCCTGCAACCGCTCATCTATTCTACGAGCATTCAGGCCACTCCGCTTGAAATCTTCATCGTGATTCTGATCGCCGGTCATATCGGCGGAATCTGGGGAATGCTCGCGGCCATTCCCGTGTACACGGTTATCCGGGTTATAGCGGGACGCTTTTATCGGGATAAAAAGATCGTGCGCCGCTTAATGCACGATAGAGAAAACTAGGTTTTCTTTTCGCCGGGGGCATCCCAGCGCGTTTTGTTGTATCTTTGCAGCTATGAATTACAGTGGAATTATCGTCGGCGCGGCCGTGTTCTTTTCGATTGGCATCTGCCATCCGGCCGTCATCAAGATGGAGTATTATCTCGGAAAGAAAAGCTGGTGGATCTGGCTCGTGGTGGGCCTGATCGTCACCGCCGCGTCTTTGTTCGTGCTGAACGCGACCGTTTCGACCATCCTCGGCGGCTTCGCCTTTTCCTGCTTCTGGGGCATCCTGGAGATGCATCAGCAGGAGCAACGCGTCCTCAAAGGCTGGTTCCCGGAGAATCCGAAGCGCCACGCCTATTATGAGTCTTTAAGAAAGAAGAAATGAGTCCGGTTTTTTCTGCCCTGATGATTCCGTTTCTGGGGACGGCCCTGATGATGGTGCTGGATGTCGTTTTAGGATAAGAGAAATACTATGAAAACTCGATTTACTGCCCGATTCTTTATTGCCCTTCTTTTCTCTGTTCTCGTCCTGAATTCCTGTCAAAAGGATACGGGGCCGCAGAAAAAGGCCGACTGGACCGTTATCTTCTACGGGAACGGAGGGCATAACCTGGATGCCGATATCCTGGACAACCTGCGTGCGCTGTATCAGGGACTGAGCCTGTATGGGAACTGCGAGGCCGCCGTAATGTTCAAACTTTCGGCGGATCCGGATCCCGATATGCTGGAAACGCTTACGGAAGACGGATTTGCCTTCAGCCCGGCGACGACGTATCGTTTCTGCATCGACCCGGCGATGGGGACTTCTCCCCAGTTGCAGTTTACGTCGGAGAATGTCTTCGGTGCGGAGGGCGGAAATCTCGACATCACGGAGGCCGGTTTGCTATCGGATTTCATCCGTTGGGCCGCGGAGAAAAGGCCGGCCCGCCGGTATCTGCTTATCCTTTCTTCCCACGGCCGGGGTTATCAGCCGCAGCTTGACCCGTATACTCCGCCGCTTAAAAGCGTTCTGGTGGACGATGGCCACGACAAACGCTCGATGCCCATTTGTACTTTACGCAATGCCATTCTGAAGGCCGGCGTGCCCGTCAGCTGCATCTATCTGGATGCCTGCGTTATGAATACACTCGAGAATATTTACGAGCTGCAGCCGCTGTCGGACTACCTGATTGCCGCAACCGGCGGAATGCCCGATCTGGGCGGAGACTATGCAGCCCTTGTCCGGCGCCTGGCCTCTGCCGGCACGGACCCCGGCGCTGCTTTCAGCGGCTATGTGGATGATACCGCCGACAATTGGAACGCGTATGCTGACAAGGGGCTGGATCCTGACGAATTCGTGCGCTGCAACATTGCGCTGCTGCATACCAGTCCGGCCTTGGCGGCTGCCCCTGCGTTGAAGACCTTTATGGACGATCTGTTGGCCGCCTATTCCGATCCCGCCCGCCGGGCCGATATCGATGCCATTACCGAGACGACGCCGGCCAACGATACGGAGTACCCCTGCTGCTACGACCTGTTTGCCTATCTGGAGGACTTGAGGCCCCATATCCCCTCTGCTGCAGAGGCCCTGGAGGCCCTCGGCGACGTACTGATGCACAACCGGGGCAACCGCTATACCGAGTCGATTGGGACCCCTTCCATCAACTTCCTTCTGGGCGCGGAAGGGACTTTCGAGCTCCTCCATCTGGACGCTGAAGGGGAGCAGATCAGCTACGTGGAGCGCTTTTACTGGGACGGCAGCCTGACCCGTATTGACTACTCCGTCGGAATGCCGGGAGAGGAAATTCCCGCGGGCGACTGGGGCGGTTCCGGCCCGGCTACCTATGAGCCGCTGCGACTGAACCAGCTCACCGGCTGGAGCCGATGGCTGCTCGTCAACCAGCAGAAGCCGATGGTATTATATGAGGGTCGGCCTTGATCCATCCCCCGACCGAAAAAAAAGCCGAGGCTCAAACGGGCCTCGGCTTTTGCTAAGGAGCAGTGATTCCGGCTACGGCTTGTACGTGTACTGATCGTCGTGGATGCGGCCCGTTTCGACGCCGCCGATGTAGATCTTGCCGCAATTTCCCGCTTCGCCGATGCCGATGCAGTCGGGGGCGTTGCCGGTGCCTTTGACGGCGGTTACGCAGGTCACCTGGTTGGTGATGACGATGTCGCCGCAGGTGCCGCGGTTGCCGCTGCCGATGCCGGGCGCCGTATTGCCGCCGATCGCCGTGACGATGCCTCCGTCAATGGTGATGTTACCGCAGGTGGATTGGGTGCCGTTGCTTCCGTAGCCACAGCCGATGCCGGCTGCATCGACGCCGCCCTCGGCGGTGATGTTGCCACCGCGGATGACGATGTTGCCGCAGGAAATCTTAAACCCTCCGCCGATTCCGCAACCGTGGAAAGCGCCGGTGGGGTGGGGCGTACCGGAGACCGTGAGACGGCCCGTACCGTCCTTCTCGCCCTTGATGGTCAAGGTCTTGCCTACGGGAACGGTGATGCCGGGATAATCCTCGTGGAGTGACCGCACCGTATTGAAGGAGTCATCGCCCAGAATGAGGGTGGCGTCGCCGAGGCAGGTGACCCCGGCGCCGTCACCGCCGTTCCAGGCCTTGTTGGCGTTGATGCTGACACCCCTCAGGGTAACCGTCGCGCCATCGGCAATGAAGATGGGCTTTTTCACCGGGAGCGTACCGAAGAGGGTACACTTGCCTTTCGCCGTTCTGTCCTCATCCGAGGATTCGGAAGTGATCGTCGAGAGATCCAGCACATTCACCCCGGTGAGCGTCGAGTCGTTTTTGTCGGTCGTCTCTTTATTACAGGAGACCAGCGTGAGGATGGTGCTCAGAACAATAATTGCTTTTTTCATACAGCATCAATTGATTGTGTAAATAAAAAGGCTCCGCGAGGGAGCCTTTTTGTCTCTTGTAGGATCCGTTATTTGATCGCCACGCAGCGGGTCGGGAGGGCAACGGCGCGGAAGGTGTGGGATGCTGCCCAGGCTTCCGTATGGTCTTGCGCGTTCTTTTGGCACAACATCGAGTAGGCCGTTACGTCCATCGTGTATGTGTCGGGGTCAAAGCCTTCGCTGCCGCCGTCTTCCACTTTGAAGATAGGCAGACCGTCTTCACCTGTCTCAGGACAAATATTTCTGGACCAGAGATACACCATACGGGTACGATACAGCTTTCCATCCTCATAATAGATCAGGCTGGCGAACGGGAACCAGATATTCTCGTCGTCGGCGAGCTTTCCGCCGAGGTTGACGCCCAGAGAAGTAACGTCCCAGTAGTCGTACACCACGTTCCAGTTGTTCCCCAGCGCATTGTACCAAAGACCCTGCTTGTTGAGGGTACGGGCCTCGGGGAGCGTCCAGCCGGCCGGGCAGGGATCGTAAAGGTTCAACCGCTCATTCCAACGCATATTGTCCGTGACGTTATGCTGTTTGGTGTAATACCAGTCCACGTTGGAGGAAACCTTTCCGGGGTAGAGGACGGTCGTAGGATGCGCGATGGCGTATTCAATGGTGCCGGTCTCTTCGTTGGTCTTCACCGGATCGGGCCAGGTAATGGTCGATAAGGCGGCGGTGTGACCGGCGGCGTTGTAGCCATCCCAGCCGAGGAACGGGTCCTTGCGGCCCCACTGATACAGCAGGCCGTGGGCGTGATGGTCGTTGACAGCCGCGGAGGTGGCACCCAGGTTACGGTCCATTACGGCGCCCCAGGAGGCGATGCCGTTGCTCTTGTTGAAATAGGTCTGGGCCGTTGCCTTGGCATCCCAGCCTTTGCATACCCAGATGTGCCAGGACCAGAGAATGTTGCCGGAAGCGTCCTTGGCGGCGATCAGCGCGTTACCGTCCTTCAGGGACTTCGGGGTCTTGAAGTAGATGAGACCATCCTTCACGTAGGTCTTGGCCACGATGTCGCCGACCTTCGGCTGGTTGTGATCGCCAAAGGATTCCCAGAGGACCTCGGCGGTCGCTACGGTGCCCACGGACTCGTGGGTTTTACCCTTGACGGGCTGGAAGGAGTAGAGGCCCGGGGAGGAGACCATAAAACAGTTCGCCGGCTCAGCGAAGAGCTTGGCATCATCATCCTTGTCGTCTTTGCTGCAGGAAACGGCGGCTACGAGCCCCGCTGCGAGCAGGAAGAAGGAAAGCTTAAAGAATTTAGTCATATACAATAATTGTTTGGTTAAAATGTCGAATGGAATTCGATTTCTAAAAAACAAAAGTACTGCTTATTTGTGTTATATGCAAGGATACGAATAAGAATCGATTATCGATTCTCGCATTATTGCTATCAAAATGTGTGATTTTGCGCTTCTTTTTGAAAGAAATGCTGTACTTTTGTGGCGGATAATAGACAAGAAATGATTCAGACAAACCCAACGGCAGCCCAAATCATACAATCCGTTGAGCAGAACGGAGTGCGTGTAGAAAAAGAGGTTCACGGTCATTCTGTAACCAGCGTGGAGATGTTGTTCCCGCACGTTATGGTCCTATTGTGTCTGCGCGGAACGGCACGCGTCAGGTACGATATGCAGGAGCTCTTGATAGAAAAAAACGATTTCGGGCTCCTTATGCCAGGACATTTCCTGCAACGCATAACGTGCTCGGAAGACTACACCTTTTCCTGCGTTTTCATCTCGGCGGAAATGTTCAGCGAGGTGAAGACACACGCCTTCAGCCACGATCTCGATAAGTTCAACTACGCACCCAAATGCCGTCTGACCGATGAGCAAGTCCACCGCGTGATGGCGCTGAACGAGATATTGGAGGCCATTGCTTCGCACGACATCAACGACTTGAAACTGCGGCAGCAGATGTTGCTGTCACATTTGGCCGTGGGCTTGGAGTTCATCAATTACTACCGGCGCGAACAGGACAGGGAGTGGATAGAGAGCCTGCTCTGACATCACTTTTCGATGCAGACTATAATACTGATTGATAGTCAATTAGTTATAGCCTCTGTGGTTCAAATATGGTTCATAAAAAAGGGCGTTTATTTGGTAACAAACCGGACTGTTAATAAGTCATTTTAGAAGCGGGGGAGTTTCGAGAAAAGTATTAGTTCTTCCGGTTTATCAGGCTGACCACGACCTTTACCATCGTGTCCATCTCGTCCAGATGGCTCTCGGCTATCATCAGCGTCAGGGCCACGAGGGAGGCATCTTTCTCTACAGGCTGGGCGCTGGGATATCTTCAGCGGGCCCTGTCCTGCACCCCGGAGCAGTCGGCGGGCTAGCTTTTGGCCGTGTCGCGGGAAATCGCTATCTTTACGGACAAATCCGACTGCCATGAAACGCCTTTTCATCCCCCTCCTGGCCCTCCTTCTGGCCATTCCCGCCACCGCACAGAAAATCCGCGTCGCCTGCGTCGGCGACAGCATCACCTATGGCATGACCATCGCCGACCGGGAGCATGACAGCTATCCGGCCCAGCTGCAGGCGCTGCTGGGGGACGGATACGAGGTCGGGAACTTCGGGAAGTCGGGAGCGACCCTGCTGCGGCGGGGACATCGCCCCTATATGCAGCAGGCCGAGTATCAGCAGGCGCTGGCCTTCGCCGGGGACATCGTCGTGATCCACCTCGGCATCAACGACACCGACCCGCGCGACTGGCCGGTCTGCGGGATCGACTTCGTGAAGGACTATCTGGCCCTCGTCGAAAGCCTGCGGGAGGCGAATCCTCAGGCGCAGTTCTATATCGCCCGGATGACGCCCCTCGGAGCGTCTCACCACCGGCTGCTGACGGGCAACATCCCGTACCACCGCCACATCCAGCACGCCATCGAGACCGTCTCAAGGGAGTCCGGAGCCCGGCTCATCGACTTCTATGAGCCGCTGATCGCCCGGCCGGACCTGCTGCCCGACGCCGTCCACCCGAATGCCGAGGGCGCGGGAATCCTGGCCAGAACGGTCTACAGCGCCATCACCGGCGACTTCGGCGGCCTGCAGCTGTCTCCATATTACTCCGACAACATGGTCCTGCCGCGGGACAAGCGTTTCGCGATTGCCGGTACGGCCGATGCCGGCGAAAAGGTCACTGTCCGGCTGGGCCGTAAGAAATATACCGCCACGGCCGGTGCCGACGGCCGCTGGTGCGTCCAGGCAGGCCCGTTCAAGGCCACGGAAAGTACCACGCTCCGCATCGGGACCCGCAGCCGCAAACTGAGCTTCCGGAACGTCGCCATCGGCGAACTCTGGCTGTGCTCCGGTCAGTCCAACATGGAGTTCGAACTCCGCCAGTGCAACGACCCGGAGGGCACGCCCGACCCGGGACTGCGCCTTTTCGACAGCAAGTGCCGCTGGCGCACGGACGCTGTCGCCTGGCCGGCAGAAGCCCTCGAAGCCACCGACCGGCTGGCGCACTTCCAGGAGGCCTCGTGGAGCGCCGCGACAGCGGAGAATGAAGCCGTCTTCTCGGCCGTCGGCTACTGGTTCGGCAAGACGCTCCGCGACAGCCTCGGCGTTCCCGTCGGCCTGATCTGCAACGCTGTCGGCGGCTCCCCGGTGGAGGCCTGGATCGACCGAACGACGCTGGAGGACGGTTTCCCGGAGATCCTGCCGAATTGGTGGCAGAACGGGCTCATCATGCCTTGGGTCCGTCAGCGCGCGGCGCAGAATCTCTCCGGCGCGAACCACCGCCACCCCTATCAGCCGGCCTACCTCTTCGACGCCGCGATCCGTCCGATGGACCATTTCCCCATCACCGGCGTCCTCTGGTACCAGGGCGAATCCAATGCCCATGACGTCGCGGTGTTCGAACGCCTTTTCCCGCTGCTCGTTGATTCCTGGCGCGGTTTCTTCGGGGATGTTCCGTTCTATTACGCCCAGCTGTCCTATATGGAACGGCCCCTCTGGCCCGAATTCCGTGCGGCACAGGAGCGGCTTGTGACATGCCGCCCCGGTCTCGGGATGGTCGTCACCTTCGACCTCGGTATGGCCTACGAAGTCCATTACCCCGACAAAAAGCCCGTAGGGGAGCGCTTTGCCCGCCTGGTGCTGGGCAGTAATACCAATTAATGGGGAATGCCAGAGGAGCTTTTTTGCCGTAACTTTGCACGGCAAAATCGAAAAAAGGCAATGTCTCTGGCAGATTTCAAGACGGGCTCAAGGGTTTCTTACTTTCCGATGCAGAAATTAGACTGACCGTTCAATCAGCGAGTTACAAGAATCGTGGTACAAATACGGTACATATTCCGACAAAACAAGGATAAACAACCATTACCCCAGAATCTTCTTGGCTAGGGCGTTGACGGCGTCCACGTCGATTGGTTCGAGGACGATTTCTTCCGGCTCCAGGTCTAGGAGAAACTGCATGTAGTTGGGGAGTGTGAACAGCTGACCTTCCCGGCCGACATTGTAGTCACCGAATTTGATGATGTGCTTCACGTGGTATTTGTCCGCGTGTTTCAAGACAGTCTGGACGCTCTTGGCCTGGGCGGTCTTGGCTTTCACTTCAAGCGGCACACATTCGCCTTTCATCCGGACGAGGAAGTCCAGCTCAAGGCCTGAGTCTTTAAGGAAGTAGTACAGGCTCTGCTGCTTCTTGTGAAGCGTGTCTGCCATCAGATTCTCGTAGATGGCGCCTTTGAATCCTCCCAGGTTGCCCTGCAGTATATCCGCCCTGGTTCCAGGCCCCAGCATCTCGATCAGCAAGCCGATATCCGCTGTGTAGACCTTGAACACGTTGTCCTTGGCGTTGCCTTCCATCGGGAGGCCAGTGATGTCCGTATTGTAGCAGCGACAGATAATCCCGGCATCCTCCAGCCACTGTAGGGAGCCAAGATATGTTTCGCCACGTCCGCCGGGCTTAACCTTGCTGTACTGGAATTTCTTGTTCTCCTTGGCCAGCTGTTTGGGAATTGAATTGAAGCATTCCCGGATGTGCGGCTTGTCTTTATCGGGAGCATATTTGACCATATCATCACGATACTCCTTAAGGATGCCCTTGTATTCCTCACTGACGGCGTTCATATTATTGGTGGCCAGGAAGGCGTTGATGGGGGCGGGGAGACCACCGATAGCGACATAGAGGTTCAGATACTGCTTCATGGCCACGTGGATTCCTTCCGGAACCGGCGTTTCCTCCGTGTAGAACTTCCGGAGAGCCTCGATGACATCTGGATTCATTCCGTTGGCCCAGAGGAACTCCTCGAAGTCCAGCGGGTACATCTCGATGATGTCTTCGCTGCCTACAGGAACAGAGTTGATGCCCAGATCCTTCTTCTGAACCATCTTGCGACGCCGTTTCTTGAGCTCATCGCCGTAGCCCTGGACGCCCAACAGGGAGCCTGTGGCAATCACGTCAAAGCGGCCGTCCTCTTTGAAGAATTTGAGCGAAGTCCTGGCCTCGGGGCATTCCTGGATTTCATCAAAGATCAGGCATGTCTCTCCGGGGATAAACTTGACTCCCTGAATCTGTGCGGAGAGGTTGAGCAATATGTTGTTTACATTCTTTGATCCGGCAAACGCGTTTATCCGCTCCGGCTCTTTGATGAAATTCATATAGACGACATTCTTATAATTCGCCTCGGCAAAGTGCTGTGCAATGAACGTTTTGCCGCACTGGCGGATGCCCATAATCACCAGGGGCTTGTGCCCTGGCTTGTTTTTCCACGCTATGAGAGCGTCTTCTATTTTCCTATTTAGCATAGTCTGATTCGTTATCCGGGAACAAATATACATTTTTTCTAACGACTTTTCAAACACTTGTCGTAATTTTTCCAACGAGTTTTCTGTCATTCGCCGTAGTTTTTCTAACGAGTTTTGCCCGAACTGACATACTATTCCAGTAAAATTCAGAAAGCATAGCACGCGCCACTGCATAAGTGGACACGTGGGGATGTCGTGGAGAATCCGTATATTTGCTCCGATAAATCGGGATTTAATTATGGCCTTTTGGTATATAATGTCGCTTGTGGCGCTCCTAATGCCTCTGACTATGATAGGCTTTGGCTTGGTGTTTATGAAGAATCCTCCCAAAAGGATTAATGATTTCTATGGATACCGGACAAAAAGGTCCATGCGAAGTCAGGATACCTGGGATTTTGCGCATCACTTTTTCGGGAAGTTGTGGCTTGTATGCGGCCTTGTGAGTATCCCGTTCTCGCTTGTGCCAATGTGGTTAGTGGTAGATAAAAGCAAGGAAGTAATCGGCATGACGGGGCTGATAGTTGTGTGCCTTCAGGCGATATTACTGTTAATCCCGATCATCGTGACCGAAAAGGCATTAAAGAAGAACTTTGACGAGTTCGGAAGACATCGGTAAATTCCCTGTTTATCGAAATTAATAGCCCCCGACATCCTAGTGGAATGCCGGGGCTTTGTTCGTGCGGGCAATGGGACAATTATCGAACCATTTTTGTTTTCAGCCGCTGACGGGCTTTGGTGACGGATGCCGGTGAAATACCCAACAGGACAGCCTGGTCGGAGACGGAGAATTGCAGATGCGAGAGAATATAAGCGCGGATGTCTCCTTTGGTCAGGTCGGGATGCTCCTGACGGAGAGATTCGGACGTAAGGTTGCCTGAATTCCGGAGCATCCGTTCCAATTCGGCCCACTCTTCATCCTGAATATAGCGGGGATTGGCGCGAAGTTGCTGAAGCAGATGATTCTGACCGACGAGCGCATGCATCAGCACATAGGAATCGACTTCGCCGCCAGGACCCTCGCCGGCGTTCGGTACAAATCTCTCCCTATCGTCGTTGCCGGCGCGGATGACCATCAGGAAGGCCCGGACATTCTTGCCCAGGATTTCGCTTACCTGCGGGATGCTTAACTGACTTCTGCCGTTGGTGCAGGTGGAGGCAAGTCCCAATGTCACCAGAACTAGCTGATAATAAATCATTTCGGCATCGGCCCCATGCAGGCCGAAGGTGTCTGCTATGGCGGAGAGACTCTCCGATTTGAAACCCACGTAGGAATCGATGTATTCCTTGTAGGAAGTGGGCTGGTGCTGCGATTCCATTACCAGGGAGAACAGTTGCGGTTCGTCCATGGCAAACCAGATAAGGGCCATCCCAAAGCCTTTAAACGGGGGATTGAGCGCAAAACCGTCGCCCACTCGTTTCCGGTACAGTTTCCTTGCTTCCTCCCGGACGACGTCCTGAATCCCTTGAATGGATCCATAAGAGGAGAAGATGGCGCTGGCGCCGCAGCCAAGGCGGGCGCAAAGGTTCCGTGCCGTAAGGGCCGAAGGGCCTCCGGAGCGCACCAAATCAAGGGATGCAGAAAGGATTCTTTCTTTTGTGACAGTAACCGGTCTTGCCATAATCGATGTTCCGAAATAGTATGGTACAAAATTACACAAAGGAGCGGGATTGTCCAATTAGTTTTCGGGAATTATACGTATTTGTCCACATATTTGTCCATATCGATTTTTATTTTGGAACGCAGGATACACTAACTTTGCAGTCGAAAAAATATGGACAAACAATGAAACGACTGATTGTATTATTTCTGCTTGCGATTATGACGCTTCCTGCCCTGGCCAAGGACGATTGGAAGGGGAAAGTTGTGGATGAGAAAGGTGAGCCGGTTGCTTACGCCAACGTAGCTGTACTCTCCAAAGCCGACTCCACCGTAGTGTGCGGTGTAGTGACGCAGGAAGACGGCACATTTAATATAATAACGAAAGAGACTGACGGCATCATGATGGTGGCCATGCTGGGCTACAAGACGGTTTATCTCGCTCCCGTTGACGGTGCTGTGATTACCCTGGCCGATGATTCACAAATGCTCGAAGCGGCCGTGGCGAGCGCCGTGATGCCTAAAACCAAGCTCACGGGCGAAGGACTCCAGACCAACGTCCGGGGGTCTGTGTTGGAGAATGTGGGATCGGCCAATGACGTGCTCTCCAAGACGCCGGGACTCATCAAAGGGCAAAACGGCCTGGAGGTGATCGGCAAGGGCGCGCCCATGGTGTATATCAACGGACGCCGCGTGAGTGATGCTTCCGAGCTGGACCGCCTGCAAAGCAATGAGATCCAGAGCGTTGAGGTTATTACCAACCCGGGTGCGCAGTATGATGCCACGGTGAGGGCGGTAGTGCGCATCAAAACTATCCGACGCCAGGGCGACGGCTTCAGCTTCAGCCTGAACGCCTCCGATGCCCAGTCCCTGCGCTGGGCCAAGGGGAATGATCCCTTCGGCGCCATCAATGTGAACTACCGCACGGGCGGAGTGGATATCTTCGCCGGGGTAAACTATGAACGCAACACCTCCCGCCAGGACAGCTATCTGGAGAAACAGACCTTCGGCATAAAGGCCGATGGTGCAGATTGGCTATTCGAGAACAAAAGTACGCTTCTGAACGAATACATCGGCAGTTCTATCTATGGCAACGCCGGCGTCAACTGGCAATTGGCCGACAATCACTTCCTGGGCGGCAAGGTGGAATGGGGCCGGCATCTGACCTACAACGTGCACACGGAGGTGAACGACCACGTGTTTGAGAACGGGACGCTGATAGATAAGCTCACCACAATATCGGATGACACGATAGGTGAGTGGACGCCGTACAACCTGGGCGCCAACCTCTATTACAACGGCCTCGTAGCGGGCAAGTTGGGCATCGACGTGAACATGGACTATTACGGCACGGACGACAGCACCAAGTCCGTATCCATGGAAACGAGCGATATGACGCACGATGCCGCCATCCAGAGTAACAGCACCAATACCGGACGTATGTATGCCGCCAAGGCGGTGCTTTCCTATCCCGTGTGGAAAGGCCAGCTGCAGGCAGGAACGGAGGACACTTTCTCCCGCAGGACGGACAACTATTCGGTGGATGGCATCGACATCCCGGCTTCGCAGGCTACTGTGAAAGAGGACAATATCGCCGGATTCGCCTCTTACGGTTGCCACCTGCCCAAGGTAGGACAGTTCAGCGCCGGGGTACGTTACGAGTGGGTACATTATGCCTACACGGATGCCGTGACTCCCGCAAACAACCTGACCCGCGACTACGGCAACTGGTTCCCCAATGTGTCCTATGCGGGTGTTATCGGTGCTCAGTCGCAGAATCCAGTTCAGGTAATGCTGAATTACAGCACCAAAACCAGCAGACCTCATTATGGGAATCTGTCGAGTGCCATACGCTATAACAGCCGATATATCTGGCAGAGCGGCAATTCCCAGTTGCAGCCGGAGCTGTCCCATAACATCGGCCTTACCGCCGTATGGAAATGGGTGACGTTTATGGCCAACTACACCCGTACCGACGACGCCATTGTAACCTGGTCTTCGCCTTACGGTGCCGATGGCGTAGTGCTGGTAAAGCCCCGTAACATTGAAACGCCTTTCCGCATGATGGCGGCCTATGTGAACCTGACCCCTACCGTGGGGCCCTGGAATATGAATTATACATTGGGTATCCTGCCACAGTGGTTCAATATAAATGCCCCGGATCCCCGTGAAGAATCCGGCATTCGCGTAACTACGTTCAACAACAGGCCCATCTTCTTTGCCCAGCTTTTCAATACCTTCACGGTGAAGGGAGGATGGCAGTTTGAACTGGGAGGAGTGCTTATGAGCCCCGGCTACTCTCGAAACCTTTATATGAGTAACTGGAACGTTGACATCACGGCTGCTGTGCAGAAAACGCTGCTTCGTGACGGTTCGCTTGTCCTTCGTCTTGAAGGAGAAGATTTAACGCACACAGCAAGTTTCAATACTGCTTCCGACTTCGGCAGTCATACCATCATGCAGACTAACATGATGGACACGCAGAGGGTGAAACTCTCCGTGCGCTATAACTTCAACTCCGCCCAGAGCAAGTACCGCGGCACCGGTGCAGGAGCTGACAGCAGGGCCAGAATGTAGAAAAATTAGTACTTTTGTCAAAAATGATAGCCACAGATATGGAAATGAAATTTTGCCAGAGCTGCGGAATGCCGCTCACTCAGGAAATCCTGGGAACCAATGCCGATGGAAGCAAGAATGAAGATTATTGTATGTACTGCTACAAGGACGGCAAGTTCCTGCAGGAGTGCACAATGGAGGAGATGATTGAGCACTGCGCCCAGTTTGTGGACGAAGTGAACAAAGGGCTGCCGCAGCCCATCACGAAGGAAGAATACATCGGCCAGATGAAGGTGTATTTCCCGCACTTGAAGCGCTGGCGCAAGGAATTGACGCTGGCGGACTCCATACCGGAGAACCCTGCCTTGGCCGGAGTTAAGGAACTCATCGGCACAATGGCCGACAAACTACCCATTGCATACATCTCGTCAGTAGACCAAGAAGGTTTTCCTTGGACCAAGGCCATGCTGAAGCCACGCAAACGCGAGGGTATCAGAACCTTCTACTTTACAACCAACACATTCTCAATACGTGTGGCTCAATACAAAGCCAATCCCAAGGCCAGCATTTATTTCTGTGACGCCAAGGGCTTCAAGGGTATGATGCTGCGCGGCACGATGGAAGTACTCACGGACGCCGCTTCGAAAGAGATGATCTGGCGCAAAGGCGATACTCAGTACTATCCCGGCGGCGTCACCGACCCCAATTACTGCGTGCTCAAGTTCACCGCCACCGACGGCCGTTTCTACAGCGACTTCTATCCCCGCAGCTTTGTGATTGATTAGCATTACTAGAATATTGGAAACCGACAGAATCCTGCTGCGCCCTTGGCGCGAAAGTGACGCAGAAGTATTGTTTAAATATGCTTCCGACCCGGATGTCGGGTCTCGTGCAGGCTGGCCGCCACATAAGAGTGTGGAAGATAGTCTGGAGATTATCCGCACCGTATTTAACGATGCGCTGCATACTTGGGCTATCGAGTTGAAGGAAACAGGAGAGCCGATTGGCGCTATGGGCTACGGGCCATCTTGCGAGTGCGATTTACCAGCCCGCGAGGGCGAGCCGCTCGTTGGCTATTGGGTGGCCAAGCCCTATTGGAATCAGGGCATCTGCACAGAGGCGCTGCGCTTGATGTTAGACCACATCCGAGAAACAACGGATATCAAATCGCTCATCAGCGGTCACTTTGTAGATAATCCAGCCTCCGGGAGAGTAATGGAGAAATGCGGTTTCGTACCTACTGGCGAAACCTGCATCGACGCAAATCAGTATCAAGGCGAAGGACGACCTATTAGAGTTTTGAGATTGGAGATAAGATGACTCAGTTGCCGAACATCATAACGCTACTAAGGATTGCAGGCGCTTTGGGTCTGCTCCTTTGTGATGTGACGGGTGGGATGTTCTGGATCATCTATGGCCTCTGCGGCTTCAGCGACATCGTCGACGGATGGCTGGCTCGCAAACTAAAGTGCGTCACCAAGACGGGAGCGTTGCTGGATAGCGTGGCGGACATCTGCTTCGTAGCGTGTTGTGCCTGGAAGCTCCTGCCGATACTTGAACTGCCGCAATGGCTTTGGCTGTGGGCAGGAGTGATTGTCGCGATCAAAGTCGTGAATCAGCTTTCGGCACTTATAATGTACCGGCGTTGCTGCTTCCCTCACACCATAGCGAACAAGGCAACGGGATTCCTGCTCTTCATTGCAGTTCCCATGACATTTTGTTCAATTATCCCCCTTACCATTGTAGCCGCCGTCGCTACATTTGCCGCCATACAGGAGGGGCATTTCATAAGAACGAATAAGACAATGAATAGATTCAACTTCAACACCGTAGGTCTTTTCACCCGCGACAACAAAGCGACAGTCGATTTCTACACAAAGACATTCGGATTCACCACCGATTGGGACGGCATGTCGCCCAACGTGGAGATGGCGTTGGGCGACATGCGCATCATCCTCTTCCCGCGTGACGCTTTTGAGCAGATGGTCTCCCGGAAGTTCCAATATCCCGAAGGGCTCAATGGTACAGTAGAATTGGCATTTGACGTGCCCACCTTTGCTGATGTTGATAAGGAATACCAGCATGCGCTCGCGAATGGTGCCGCCTCTGTTCTTCCTCCCACTACAGAGCCTTGGGGACAGCGCACCAGTTATGTGGCCGACCCAGACGGAAATCTTATAGAGATTGGTTCGTTTGTTGAAAAGTAATGAAACAAAGGTATGCGCTATAGAGAAGAAGCCATCGAGTGTGTAAAAGATCATGTTCTCCAGATACATAAGCAAATATATGCCAAGTATGAAGGGGATTTTGACAGGATCTATACGGAAGGGTATAACAGCAAGTCCTATATGGGTAGGGTGATTGAGCCAGGAAAGGTTTATGAACTGAGCTATCTGGAATGTTCGTGCCCTAAAGTTAAATGTGGACTCAGGAGCAATCCGGAACAATGCGAGTGCTCAAGACAAAGCATTTTATTTATTTTGTCGCAGCTTGAACCTGACAGCCAGTTCGATGTCCGGATTGAGAATACGATTCTCAGGGGAGGCGATCGTTGTACTTTCAAGATAACGAGGCGTGCCGGTCGGCAACTTGTCCAAAAGTAGGAATCATCTGGCAAAACAATCCTTTTTTCATTTTTCTCTTGACTCGTACCCTACGGCATGTATTATCTTTGCCGGCGAATAACAAAAGTGCACGAATTGTTATGGGTAAAAACAAGTTGAAAATCGGGGAGTTTTCCCGCCTGGGTAGAGTGACCGTGAGGGCGCTCAGGCATTACGAGGAGATTGACCTGCTCACGCCGGAGATTGTGGACCGGGACACCGGGTACCGCTATTATTCCGTAGGTCAGTTACAGAAGATCTTCAGCATCACCAAACTCAAAAGTATGGGGTACTCGCTGGAAGAGATCCGGGACCTGTGGGACGATGACCAGCATTTCCCTACGGTGGAATCGCTGGAGGAGAAGATCCGGAAATGTGAGGATGAGTTGGCCGTGCTCAAGGAGCGGAAACGGATGCTCAAGGCGGTGGTGGCTTCCCAAAAGAAGTTGCACAAAATGGAAAAAGTTTACTTTGAATCACTTCCGGCCATTACTGTGGCCAGCCACCGAACCATCATTCCTTCTTTCGATGACCTCGGCCGCCTTTGTTATGAGGTAATCGGCCCGGAGATGGCCCGTCTGGGATGCGAATGCCCGGAACCCGGCTATTGCTACACCGTTGAGCACGGCGGGTACAAGCCGCAGGACATCGACATCGAGTACTGCGAGAAGGTGACGAAGAAAGGCACGGACTCCGCAGTCATCAAGTTCAAGGACATCCCGGCTGTGCCGCAGGCTGCCTGTCTGAAGGTCTTCGGCCCGTATGATAAACTGTACGACAACTACGTTGAACTCTTCGCCTACTTGGAGAAAGAGGGCTACAAGATTACCGATGCTCCCAGAGCCGTTTACGTCGACGGCATCTGGAACCAGGAGGACCCCGACAAGTGGCTCACCATCATCCAAGTGCCGGTGGAAAAGGCATAATGAAAAGATATGCCCTTGCGGAAATAACTGCGAGGGCGTATCTTTGTAAGTATAAAAATAAACTCAGAAAGATGCCCTTCGATTTTAAGAAAGAATACAAGGAGTTTTATCTCCCGCCTGCAAAACCGGTTATCGTGATTGTCCCAAAGGCGAATTACATTGCTGTGCGCGGCAAGGGCGATCCCAACGATGAGGGTGGCGCTTATCAGCAGGCAATCGGCGTCCTGTATGCCGTTGCCTACACCCTGAAGATGAGCTACAAGACAGACCATCGTATCGAGGGCTTTTACGACTATGTTGTGCCACCGCTGGAAGGTTTCTGGTGGCAGGAAGGCATTGAGGGTATCGATTACCGTGACAAATCGACCTTCTGCTGGATTTCTGTCATCCGTCTGCCGGATTTCATTACCCAAGCCGATTTTGACTGGGCGGTGGAGAATGCGTCCAAAAAGAAAAAGATCGATTGCTCCAGCGCGGAGTTCCTGACCATCGACGAAGGGCTATGCGCGCAGATCATGCATGTCGGCCCTTATGACAACGAACCGGCATCGGTTGCACTCATGGATAAATTCCTGGCGGAGAATGGCTATGAGAATGACATTACGGCCACTCGTCTCCACCATGAAATCTATCTGTCGGATGCCAGGAAGGTCGCCCCGGAGAAATGGAAGACGGTCATCCGGCACCCGATTAAAAAGATGTAACTTATATGGCTTGCAATCCAGGCTTTGTACAATACATCATCGACCAGTGCTCAAGCGCTGGGGAGATTGTAGTAAAGAAGATGATGGGAGACTACTGCGCTTATTGCGATGGCGTTCTCTTTGGTCTTATATGCGACAACAATCTCTACGTGAAGGTGACGGAGCCGGGGAAGACGGTGCTGAAGGAAGTCATCCTTCGGCCACCGTATGACGGAGCAAGGGAATACTTCTACATCAGCGATGTTGATGACCGCGATTATCTAACAAAGCTCATCAAAACCACAATCCCTGCGCTTCCAAGGCCAAAGGCGAAGAAGAATCCAATGAAGTAAATTCACAATGTCGCGTCGCTGCTCGCATCCGATTCGGAGAAGATCCAGGCCAAAGCGCTTTGGATGCTGGGCGAGATGAGGCTGTAGGCGTAAGGCTTGCGTTCATCTGGGCTTCTGAAAACATCGCCATGAATACGCCAGACCCATACCGGGACCGCATGCCTTTATTCGCTTATCTGCTACACGATGGCGATGATAAAGTATTGCCAAGGAGCCATCAAAGCGGCGACAGGAGAGAAAAAGCAATAAGTTGTCTAAGACAAAAGCCAATCGATGGCAGAGACAACGTGGATGGTTTTGCCATCAAGTACAATGTCTCTGGTAGGGGAGAATGCAATCAAAGTGAGGTTGTCGCAGTGAAGGGGGCCCGCCGCCTGGACAAGGGCCGAGGTTTCCCGGTTGAATGATTTCTGGGTGTCGATTTCGTAGGCGACCTGAATGAGTTCGAGGGCCTTGTCTTTGTCGCAGACGACGAAGTCCACTTCCTTTGCCCTGGGATTGGCCTTGTAGTAATGAACGTCCCGAAAATCATACGCGCAGCGCCGGAGGAGCTCGATATAAACCACGTTTTCTAATCTCCAGCCGATGTTCTCTCCTGCCATCGAGTTCTCGCGGTTATTCTGGAATCCCGGGTCAACGATATAGGCCTTCGGGTTCCTGATCCGGTTCTTGCTCTTGAAGGAGTGCTTGGTGAGAATCTGGATGAGGAATGCCTGGCGGAGATAGTCCGTGTATTTCTTGCAGGTCTTGTCGCTGATGCCGAGGAGGCCGGACATGTCGTCGTAGTTGATTTCCTGACAGGCGCTATTGATCAGGTGGTTTGCAATCTTCCGGAGAGCATCGACATTGCGGATTTTGAAGCGCCGTTTGATGTCTTTCTCCAGAATGGCACTGATGAGACTCTCAATATATCCACGCTTGTTCCTGATGCGCTGGAGTTCCGGGAAGCCTCCTGTGACGATATAGTCCATGAAGGCGCTCTTGCGGGACGCATCGGCCTTGGTAGTGATGCCGGAGGTGTCAATCTGATGGAAGGTGCAGTACTCGGCAAATGAGAACGGGAACAGGCGGATCTCATTGTATCGGCCGGTCAGGTGCGTGGCCAGTTCGCTGCTGAGGAGTTTTGCGTTGCTGCCCGTCACGAATACCCTCATCTTGCTCCTAAGCAGTCTGTTAACGAACAGGTGCCAACCGTCCACGTCCTGAATCTCGTCCAGGAAGAGATAAGGGATGTCCGTTCCATATAACTGATATACGCACGAGAGGACGGTATTCAGGTCCTCCGCTTTCATTCCGAGGAGCCGGTCATCGTCCAGGTTAACGTAACCGTAACGGATGCCATGCTCCAGCAGCACTTTATGGCAGAGCGTGGATTTTCCGCTGCGCCGCACGCCGATGACCACCTGGGCCATAGTGCTGTCATACTCGAACAGCGATTCTTCCCGGCGGGTCACCCACTCTGAAGGGTCATATCCTAATATTTCATCTCTTTGTTCTGCAAGGACTTGCAGGATGACTCTCTCTTCAATCATACGTTTTTCCTATATCGTTGATACAAAGGTAGTAAAAATATCGGAATTCCGATAAAGTGCAGAAAACAATTGCCTAAAATCCGATAAAGTGCAAGTTGGGAGCCATTGAAATCCGATAAGATACAACCATCGTTCTATTCAATCTCAAGCAGCAACGACTTCTGCTGGTACTGGCTCCGGTAGCCGGTGACGTTGTCGAGCAGGATGTTCTTATTTTCCGATGCACGAAATAGGGTAGGTTTGTATCATATTGTATATCAATGATATATTGCTCTAGCCTTTTCGTCTTTGTCCCCACAGTGTCCCCGAAATCTTTGATGCGTCAACATTCATAGGCCTGCTATTGACCTTGGGGGACAGTAATCTTGGCCTCTCATTATCCAATGTCCCCCAATGATGTTGTCACATTTCTTCAGCATCCGAAAAACTCAGCCGTTTTCAAGAAAAATTCTGAAAAAGGCTGACTTTTTCGCGGAGAATTACAAGAAGAATTGTATATTTGTGACAAAACAAAATCAGTTATGGCATACAATAGCATAATAGGTCGCAGCGATGAAATCAAAAGTCTGGAAAGATTCTTAAAGAGTTCGAAGTCTGAGTTTATTGCCATTTATGGACGAAGGCGAGTAGGAAAATCATTTCTGGTAGAGGAGGTATATCGAGATGAGATTATATTTCGTGCTGTAGGAGCATACATTAAGGAAAAGGATGAAAAGACGTACAAGCAGACTCAGTTGGATCATTTTTATGAGGGCCTTTTAGATTGTGGATTGACGGATGATTCGCCTCGGCCGACAAATTGGCGGGAGGCGTTCCGGCTATTGAGGAAATATTTGGAAGGCTTGCGGACGAAGCGCAAGGTGGTGTTTCTGGATGAGTTGCCTTGGCTGGCCGGCCCGCAGTCGTCGGAAATGATCACCGAACTGGGCTATTTCTGGAATTCGTGGGCAGACAGACAGCGGAACATTGTGCTAGTTGTATGCGGAAGTGCTACCAGTTGGATGCTGGATAATGTGATACGTGATTACGGTGGGCTGCACGGGCGACTGACAGGCACCATTCGTTTGTTGCCTTTTACACTGCGGGAGTGCGAGCAGTATTTTAAACGGAACGGGTTCCATCTGTCGAGGTATGAGATTGCGGTAGCGTATATGGCTTTCGGTGGTGTGCCCTATTACTTGGACCGGATGGATAAGGAGAAGAATTTGTCGGAGAACATCGACGATTTCTTCTTTAAGGAGGAGATGATTCATCAGGAATTCAAGGATGTGTACACTGGCTTGTATGCAACGTCGGAGCGATATGTGGATGTAGTCAAGGCGCTGGGCTCAAAGTTCTACGGGATGACGCGCCGAGAGCTGGCTGAGGCAGTGGGGATCGAACTTGGCGGGACATTCAGCAAGATTATGGACAACTTGAAAGAGTCGGGCATAACACGGGAGTATCCGCGATACGGGAAATCCAGAGTTGAGACAGTGTATCAACTGAAGGACTTTTTCTCACTGTTCTATTTGCATTTTATCTACGGCAAAGGCGTGGATCGTGGCAACTGGCGGGTCGTACAGCGAACACCGTCTTTCTATGCTTGGGCAGGGAACACGTTTGAGATGCTGTGCATCGAGCATCTGGCGCAGATGAAAGAAGCATTGCGAGTTACCACGATTACCAAGAATTATTGTTGGCGAGGACCTGCGCCTGACGGTACGGAGTCTCAAGTTGACCTGGTGCTGGAGTGGAAAGGCGAGCGGACTGACTACCTATGCGAGATGAAGTTCAGTGAACATGTGTTCACAATTGACAAGAAGTATGAGCTGGAACTGGCGACAAAGATTGAGGCGTTTCGCCAGAGCAAGCAACACACCAAGACGCACTCGGTGCAGTTGGTGCTGGTGACGACGAACGGAATAGCGCATAATGAACATGCAAAGGATGTCAACCAGCAGGTTACTCTCGATGATTTGTTCCGATCATTATGAATGAAGAACAAGGAGTACTATGGATAATGCAACCATCGATGAGCTGGAACGGGAGGTTCTCTATCTGCGAAATCTTTTGGAAATCAATGGAATTCATTATGATTATCAAGCTTATAAGGAATCGCTGGATACGTCAGAAGAAAGTGAGATTGATTCCCCCGAATTGACCCGAGAACATGCAATCAAGTTTTATGGTATGTTTCGGGGGAGGAAAGATGTGTTTGCGCAGCGGTCCGCAAAGAAGGGATACTTCACTCAGTGTGATAACTTCTGGAAGTATGGCATCTGCCCAAAAAGGAACGGAGAGAAAGTCAAATGCCGGGAGTGTAAAAACCAGAGTTATACAAAACTGACGATTTCAGCCATATTGGATCACCTGAAAGGGGAAAAGGAGGATTGTACGGATGTAATCGGACTGTACCCACTGTTTCCGGACGGAACTTGCTGGTTCTTGGTGTTTGACTTCGATAATCATAGCGATGAGGACATCGAACTATCAAAAGATTGGCGTCAGGAAGTGAATGCTCTTCGCAGAATATGTGAGGAGAATGGCATAGACGCTCTTGTGGAACGATCCCGCTCTGGTAAAGGAGCCCACTTATGGGTCTTTTTTAGCGAGGCTCTTTCTGCATCCAAGGCCAGACGATTCGGAGAAGCTTTAATCGTGAAAGGGGCCGAATCGGTGAGCATGAAAGACTTCTCCTTCTTCGATCGTATGTTGCCTATGCAGGATTTCTTGCCCGAGGGTAAGCTTGGGAATCTAATCGCGCTACCCTTGCAAGGGAAAGCGTTAAAAGCAGGTAATAGCGCGTTCGTTGATGAAAATTGGCGGCCATATCGAAACCAATGGGGACGCTTGCTCTCCACGCAGAAACTCTCAGAGGGTCAAATCGATAAGTTCTTAACGATGTGGTTCCCTAAGGATGGAGCAATGAGCGTATTCCAAAGTGACTCCGATGAGCCGGAGGATGCTGGCACCCCGTTACTGTTTGGCCAAAGCCCCCGGCCTTCATTGGGCCATTTCTCACCAAGCGACGTGAACGGTGTTCTGCAGATTGTTCTGTCCGATGGGATCTATATTGACAAAGGCAACTTGAAAGCTCGGATTCAGAACACCATCCGCAGAATTGCTGCGTTCTCGAATTCGCAGTTCTTCATTAACTTGAAGATGGGTTTCTCAAATCAGGATACGCCTAGGATTGTATATGCAGGTTATGATGAAGGGGATTACATCGTTATCCCTCGGGGATGTCTGGATGATTTGAAAAGTCTTTTGGACGAGGCGGAGATATCGTATTCTGTAATAGATAAAAGGCAGAGTGGCAGAAATATTGATGTGGAGTTTAATGGAGAGTTGTATCCGGAGCAAGTGATAGCGGCCAATAAGATGATCATCTTTGAAAACGGCGTTCTCTCTGCTGCCACAGCTTTTGGAAAGACAGTTGTTGGTGCCTATCTGATTGCAAAGAAGAAAGTGAATACGCTCGTGCTGGTTCATACCGTGGAAATAATGAACAACTGGATTCGAGATTTGAACAAGTTCCTCTCCATTAACGAACCATTGCCAACATACACGACACCGAAGGGGCGTGTCAAGCATCGGGATTCAGTTATCGGATCATTCTCTTCTCAGAAGGATGCTTCTTCAGGAATTATTGATATTGCTATGATAACGTCGCTGGGACGGAATGAAGACATCAATCCAATGGTACGGAATTACGGTATGGTGATTATGGACGAATGCCATCATTCCGCAGCGTATACACATGAAAATGTTCTACGGGCTGTTACGGCAAAATATGTCTACGGGATGACAGCAACCGCAAAGCGGATGGATGGACAGGTCAAGAGAGTATTCATGCAATTGGGGCCAATCCGACATCGGTATACTGCCAAGGAGCGGGCCGAGAAGCAGGGTATTGGACACTTCGTTTATCCACGGTTTACCCAACTCGTAGATATTGAGGGGGATGGTGAAAGACACATTTCCGATTACTTTGACATGGTTTGCAAGAGCGAGATTCGGAATCTTCAGATTGTTTCCGACACGATTGACTGTGTTAAAAGGGGACGTACGCCTCTTGTGATGACTAAGTATCGGGAACATGCGCAGCGCTTGTACAACGCGTTACAGGGCGCATCCGACCATCTTTTCTTGTTGCAAGGTGGTAATAGTTTGAAGGCTCGGGCAGAGCTTCAAGAAAAGATGACGGCCGTAAGCAGGGATGAAACCATGATTGTTGTGGCTATCGGCCAATACATTGGTGAGGGATTCAATTACCCAAGATTAGATACACTGCTTCTGGCAATGCCAATTTCTTTTGAAGGGAATGTCGAACAATATGCTGGGCGCTTGAACCGGGATTACGAAGGAAAGAAAGACGTGATCATCTTCGATTACATAGACCAGCATATTCCAAAATTGGAGCGAATGTATCACAAACGGCTGAGAACATACAAGAAGATTGGTTTTGAAGTATGCTCTGAGGTGGTTGATAAACAAGTAATTGCCAATTCCATATTCGATTGTGACAATTATCTTGAAGTGTTTGAAAAGGATGTTCGTTCTGCATCGGCAAGGGTTATCATATCAAGCCCGTCATTGAGCGCTGGCAAGGTTCGGTGGATGTTGTCGCTATTACAGAATACAAACATCATAGCAATTGTTTTCACAACAGATCCAGCGATATTTCCTGAAGACGGGCGTGAGCATCATATAGATTTGATTCAACGGCTTCAGACTTCCAGTGTAATGGTTATTCTACAAAACCACTGCTTTGAACGTTATGCTGTGATTGACGATTCTTTGGTTTGGTATGGAAGTATGAATCTCTTATCCAAAGAGAAAGTAGATGATAGCCTGATGAGGCTGGTAAGTCCAGCTATTGCGGAAGAACTATTAAGAATCAGTTCGACGGAGATTATTGTCCCCCAAGTGAAACCTTTTGAAAAGGAATAAAAGCATTATTACGAAGAGACTTGCTCTTCATTCGAAATCGTTAGCCCTATTGCTTGTATTAGGCTTTTCATTCCGTTTCAACGCATTTCTAACCATTTCGTTTCTTATTTTCCGATGCAGAATCTTAAATTTATTGATAGTCAATGAGATACAAAGAGTGTGGTAGAAATATGGTATACAAAATCCATAAATAACTGCTAAAAAACTGTATATATCTGCATATGCAGGTGCTTCTGTGACGTCTTCGGAACACCTTTCCGACTGAAAGTGAACCCTAGGTTTTGTTTTGTTTACAAATAATACTATCTTTGCCTTAACAACATTGTTAAACAAGATTGACAAACATGGAGCCGAAAGAGAACAGAACCACGGAAGAAGCCATTCTGGAGGCCGCGGAGGCAGAATTCATCGAGAAAGGTTTCGACCAGGCAAGGACAGTTTCCATCGCACAGAGGGCCGGTGTCACGCACGCCATGCTGCATTATTATTTCAGGACGAAGGAGCAGCTGTTCGATAAAATCCTTGACCGCAAAATCAGGCTGATCGAGGAGATCATCACCTCTCTGTTTGCAGAGCCGGACCTGCCGCTGAAAGAAAGGCTTACGCAGGTTATCTCCAGGCATTTCGACCTTCTGGTGGCCAACCCCGGACTGCCCAGATTCCTGATGGGGGAGATGCCCCGTGTCGCCCCACTCATGAAAGAACGCGTCCTGGCCAAGGTTTTGCCTGCCCTTGTCTCCCTTCAAAAAGAAATCGACATGGATGCCACGCAACTCCTGCTGGACATTCTTTCGCAGAACATATTCCCGTTCCTGGTGGGCCCGGCCCTGGAACTCTCCGGCGTGGCATCGGGAGGAATGGATACTTTGCTGGAACAGATCAAGCAGGAAAATATCACCATCATCCTCAAGCGATTAGGCTTATGAAACGGATGCTCATCATGACGGCGGGTCTTCTGATGTCACTGACGGCCCATGCACAGCTGACCCTCGAGGAGTGCATCTCGAAGTCGAAGGCCCATTACCCGGAGGTCGCCCAGTACGACCTGATTGATGCCAGCGAACATTACAACCTGGATGCGGCTTCCCGAGGCTGGATTCCGCAGATTACCCTGAGCGGCCAGGCAACCTGGCAAAGCGCCGTGGCCAGCTTCCCGGACCAGCTGAAAGGAATGCTGGAAGCGCAGGGGATGGACATCCCCGGAATCGCGCAGGACCAGTACAAGGTCGCGGTCGATGTGAGCCAGACGATCTGGGATGGGGGCGTGTCCGCTGCCCAGAAGAAGGTGGCGGCCGCCGAAGCCACAGAGCAGCGGCTGTCAAGCGATGTGAGCATTTATGCGCTCCAGGAGCGCATCAGCGGCCTTTTCTTCGGAATCCTGCTCCTGGATCAGAACTACGAAGCCCTGGTTTCCCGCAAGGAACTCCTGGATGCCAACCTATCCCGCTTGGAGACCCTTCGTCGCGAAGGCGTCGCTCTTGCATCCGACTTGGACCTGGTCCGGGTGGAGCAACTCTCCCTCGGGCAACAAATGGAACAGAACCGCAGTTCCCGGGCAAATTACGTCGCCATGCTCACCATCTTCATGGGGGAAGACCTCGGTGACCGCTATTTGGTGAAACCGCAGCAAATCATCGTCCCGACAGGAGTCAACAACCGTCCGGAACTGCAGCTGCTTGATGCGAAGATCGCCGGCCTCGATGCCAGGAAGGCCTTGCTGGACGCATCCGTCACGCCAAAAATCAACTTCTTCGCCCAAGGATACTATGGTAATCCCGGATTGGACATGTTCCAGGCCATGACTTCCCGAGACTGGACCTGGAACGCCTATCTGGGTGTCCGGATGCAGTGGAACGTGAACGCAATTTTCAACCGGAAGGCCGACCTGCGACACCTTGAGATGACGCGTGGGATGCTGGTCAACCAGCGGGAGGTTTTCTCCTTCAATTCCAGCCTCCAGACCACGCAGCAAACAAGTGAAATCCAGCGGATCCAGTCGGCACTGCAAAGCGACGAGGAGATTGTCCTCCTTCGCGGGCGCATCCGGCAGACAGCCGAATCCCAGCGGGAGAAAGGCGTCATCGACACGGCCACTCTACTGCAGCGGATCACGGAGGAAAGCCTGGCAGTCACCGCCCGTAACGCCCATGAAATTGAGCTTCTGAAAGCTATGTACGATCTCAAGTTCCAAGTAAATCAATAAGCCATGAACCGATATATCATCCTTTGTTTGGCTTCGGCGGTCCTGTTCTATGGATGCATAACCCGGAACGAATTCGACGCCACAGGCACCTTCGAAGCGGAGAGCGTCACCATCTCGGCGGAAACAAACGGCCGCATTCTCGAATTCGATGTCCAGGAAGGTGAAAGCGTCTGTGCCGGTGAGAGCGTCTGTGTCATCGACTCGGCTGCTTTTGTCCTGCAGCGTCGCACCCTTGCCGCGCAGCAGAAAGCGCTGCTCGCCGGGAAACCGGATACCCAGAAGCAACTGGGAAGCCTCCGCGAGCAGATCAACAAGCAGCAGCGGGAAGTGGACCGGCTGAAAGCCCTCGTCAGTGACGATGCCGCCACTCCCAAACAACTGGACGATGCGACCGCCGGGCTCCGCGTCCTGCAGAGTCAGTACGATGCCACGCTTTCCACCCTGCGTGGTAGCAGCGCCAGCATCGACGGGAACGTGGCGGTCATCACCACCCAGATGGACCAGGCCGATTACAATATCGCCAAATGCCGCGTCACCGCCCCGATCATGGGCACTGTACTCACGAAATATATGCAGGCGGGGGAGTTCGCCGCCGCCGGGAAACCCCTGCTGAAGATTGCTGACCTGGACCAGATGTATCTCAGGGCCTATTTCACATCCGACCAGTTGAGCCGGATCAGCATCGGCCAGAAAGTGAAGGTCATTGCCGATTTCGGCGGAGAGGAGACCTATCCTTACGAAGGGACCGTCTCCTGGATCGCTTCCGAGAGTGAATTCACCCCCAAAAGCATCCAGACCAAGAATTCCCGCGCCAACCTGGTGTATGCTGTCAAGATTGCCGTGAAGAACGACGGACGGCTCAAGACCGGAATCTATGGCGAAGTGATCCTGTAATGAACTGCATCGAGGCCCATACCATCCGCAAATCGTATGGATCCGTGGAGGCGCTGCGAGGCGTTAGCCTGGCGGTGTCTCCCGGGGAGATCCTGGGGCTCATCGGCCCGGACGGGGCGGGGAAGACCACCCTCTTCCGGATCCTGACGACCCTCATCCTTCCCGACGAGGGGAGTGCCAGCGTCTGCGGCCTGGATGTCGTGAAGGACTATCGGGAGATCCGCACCCGCGTTGGCTACATGCCTGGCCGCTTCTCCCTATACCCGGACTTGAGCGTCAAGGAGAACCTGGACTTCTTTGCCAATATCTTTGGAACCACGCTGGAGGAGAATTATGATCTCGTGGCGCCCATCTATCGGCAGATAGAGCCATTCAAGGAGCGTCGGGCCGGGAAGCTTTCCGGCGGCATGAAGCAGAAGCTGGCCCTCTGCTGCGCCCTGATCCACAAGCCTGAAGTGCTGTTCCTGGATGAGCCCACCACGGGTGTCGATGTCATCAGCCGCGTGGAGTTCTGGGAGATGCTGTCCGCCTTGCGGGAATCCGGACTGGGTATCCTCGTGAGCACCCCTTATATGGACGAAGCGGCCCGGTGCGACCGCATCTGCCTGATGAACGAAGGGACGATTCTGCAGACTTGTCCGCCTCCTGAGAACTTGGAGGAATACTTCATTGAATTGATGAAGAAAGATGGATAAAGTCATTCAGGTAAAGGATCTTACGAAGCGCTTTGGAAGCTTCACAGCCGTGGACGCCATTTCTTTTGAGGTGTCCCCGGGGGAGATCTTCGGCTTCCTGGGTGCCAACGGCGCCGGCAAGACCACGGCGATGCGCATGCTCTGCGGTCTGAGCTATCCCAGCGGCGGCAGCGGGACTGTCGCGGGCTTCGACATCGTGCGGGAAGGGGAGCAGATCAAGCGGCACATCGGCTATATGAGCCAGCGTTTCTCCCTGTATGAGGACCTGACCGTGTTCGAGAACATGCAACTCTTCGGCGGAATCTACGGAATGAGCGAGCGGGATATCCGTTCCCGGGCCGATGAACTCCTGGAGAAGGTTCAGTTCGCCTCACAGCGGGACACCCTGGTCGAAAGCATCCCGTTGGGCTGGAAGCAGAAACTAGCCTTCCTGGTAGCGACGATGCACGCTCCGGAAATCGTCTTCCTGGACGAGCCCACGGGTGGTGTGGACCCTATTACTCGTCGCCAGTTCTGGGACATGATCCGCCAGGCGGCGAGCGAGGGAACGACCATTTTCGTGACCACCCATTACATGGACGAGGCCGAGTATTGCGACCGGGTTTCCATCATGGTGGACGGCCGTATCCGCGCCCTGGACAGTCCTCAGGCCTTGCGGACGCAGTTCAGTGCCAATAACATGAACGAAGTTTTCGTGAAGCTATGCAGATAAAGCTATCATCGTTCGTTAGGAAGGAGATGCTCCACATCCTCCGTGATCCCCGCACCATGCTGGTGGTACTGGTGATCCCGGTGGTGCTCATTCTGCTGTTCGGCTTCACGGTCTCCACGGACGTCAATCACATCGACGTGGCCGTATGCGCGCCTGTCCGCGGTGATGCCGTCCGGAAAACGGTGGAACGGCTCTGCCGGACCGACCTCTTCCGCTTCAAGGGTTTCATCGACGCGCCGGACATCGACGCCCATCTTCGAACCGGCAAGGCCTCTGCCGTTGTCGTCCTGGCCGATGACTACGAGACTTCCGGCCACTACCAGGTCGTCCTAGACGGTGCCGACGTGAATACGGCCCGGGTGAGCGAAGGATATCTCCGCGGGGTCATCGGCGGAGGGGACCAGGATCTTTTTGTCTTGCAGCAGGTTTACAACCCCGAAATGAAAAGCGCATTCAATTTCATTCCGGGCATCCTGGGCATGATTTTCCTGCTGATCTGCGCCATCATGACCTCGGTGAGCATCGTCCGGGAAAAGGAAACCGGGACGATGGAAGTGCTGCTGGTATCGCCGGTGAAGCCTGCGTATATCATTGTGTCCAAGATGATTCCGTACCTGCTGCTGAGTCTGGTGGACCTCGCCATCATCCTGCTGCTGGCGTATTTCGTCCTGGATGTTCCGCTGAGCGGGGGCGTGTGGAATATTATCCTCTTCTCGGTGGTCTACCTGGTGCTGGCGCTTGCGCTTGGAATGGTGGTTTCCAACGTGGCGAAGAGCCAGATCGCGGCGCTTCTGATGAGCGCCTTGGTCATGATGATGCCGGTGCTGTTTTTCTCTGGAATGCTGTTCCCGCCGGACAACCTGCCCTGGGCGCTCCGGTGGATTACTTATATCATTCCGGCCCGCTGGTATATCGATGCCATGCGCAAGCTGATGATCGAGGGCGTGGGCCTCAGGAGCGTCCTCCTGGAAGGCGGTATCCTGGTAGGGGAGACGCTTCTCCTGCTAGCGGCCGCCACGAAACGATTCAGCGACAGATTGGAGGGATAGCGCCATGGGGAGTCTTAAGTTCTTGATACGCAAGGAGATGATCCAGTTCCGGAGGAACAAGTTCCTTCCCCGGCTCATCTTCGCGTTCCCGGTGGTGATCATGTTGGTGGCGCCGCTGATCGCCAATATGGACGTCAAAGGCGTGAAACTGGCTGTTGTGGACGCGGATCGCAGCGAGCTGTCCGCCCGCATCCGTTCGCACCTGGGCGCCTCGGACAATCTCTCCCTACGCCTTGTGACAGACGACTATCACGAAGCCTTCCGCCTACTGGAGGCGGGCAAGGCCGATGTAATCCTGTCCATCCCCGTGGGTTTCGAGCGCTCGTTCGTCAGTGGCCAGCCCGAGAAGATCAAGGTCGATGCCAACGCCGTCAACGCCACCCGCGGTACGCTGGGAGCGCAGTATGCCGTTCTTGCGGCAGGCGGGGCCCTACGGGAGATGAATCCCGCCTTGCAGACCGAGGAAATGAGCGTCCGCTACTTCTACAACGAGACGCTGGACTACCGCTTCTATATGATTCCGGCCTTCATCGTGATCCTGATTCTGCTGGTGTGCTGCTTCATACCAGCGCTCAATCTGGTGCAAGAGAAAGAGAAGGGGACCATCGAACAAATCAATGTCACGCCTGTTTCCAAGCTGGATTTCACCCTGTCCAAGCTCATTCCGTATTGGGTGATCGGCCTCGTGGTCATCACGGAGGCCATCCTGACCGTGGGCCTGGTATACGGCCTCTGGCCGGCCGGAAACATCGGTGGAATCTACTTGGCCGCCTTCCTCTTCGCCCTGGCGATGTCCGCCTTTGCAGTGACCGTAGCCAATTTCTCCGACACTCTCCAGCAAAGCATCTTCGTGATGTTCTTCTTCGTGATGCTGTTCATGCTGATGGGGGGGCTGCTCACCCCCATAGGTTCTATGCCAACTTCGGCGCAGTGGGTTACGCAGGCCTTCCCCACGCGTCATTTCATCGCCATCATGCGCAGCCTGTACCTGAAGGGGACCACGGTCGCCGAACTTGGCGGCAGTTACCTGGGACTCGTCATCCTGGGTATCTTTTTCTCGGTCACAGCCATGGTTAGCTATCGGAAGCAAGAATAATCCGAGAACAAGATTTTATTTGCCGATGCAATGGTGGGCGAAAATGTGCCCGAGCAATTCGTCGCTGGTAATCGCGTCGCCGGTGATTTCGCCGAGGGTGGCGATGGCCTGACGAAGGGGCTCGGCGATGAGGTCGGCTGGGATGCCGGAGCGTAGGGAAGTGCGGACTTCGTCAAGGCTTTTTCCGGCACTGACCAGCGCCGCGTAATGCCGCTCGTTTGTGATAAAAGTCGAATCGGCATTCGGGATTAGGCCCTTCTCCAGCTCCTGCAGCCGCTTGCATACGGCATCAAGCCCTTCTCGGGTCTTCGCGGAGATTAAAAACAGATTACGTTGATAATCAAGCGATGAAACAAGATGGCTAAAAATGCTAACAAATTTGTTAATATCGTTATTCGCGATCTGGTCCGCCTTGTTGATGAGCAGAAGCAGCTGCTGATGCTCCGGATCGATGCGATCGGCAATCTGCTTGAAATTGTTCAAAAGTTCGCTCTCGTCCGCAGAGCCGTCCAGTAGCGCCAGGACGATTTCCGCCTCGGAAATCTTGTGGAAAGTCCGTTCGATCCCCATCTTTTCGACGGTGTCGGAGCTCTCCCGGATCCCCGCCGTATCGATGAAACGGAAGAGGATGCCGCCTAGGTTCAGCGTCTCTTCGACGGTGTCGCGGGTCGTACCGGCGACCTCGGAAACGAGGGCCCGCTCCTCGCCGAGAAGGGCATTGAGCAGGGTCGATTTCCCGGCATTAGCCGGCCCGGCGATCGCCACCGGAACGCCGCGTTTGATCGCATTCCCGAGCCGGAAGGAATCCGCAAGCCGCCCGATGTGCGCGGAGACTTTGTCGACCAGCGCGAGGAGGGACGTGCGGTCGGCAAACTCAACCTCTTCTTCGCTGAAGTCCAGCTCGAGCTCCAGTAGGGAAGTCATCTCCAGCAGTTCGCTGCGCAGGGCACGCAGCTCGCGCGAGACGCCGCCCCGTAGCTGGTTCATCGCAATGCGGTGCGAAGCGGCCGTCGTGGAGGCGATCACATCGGCAACGGCCTCCGCCTGGGCGAGGTCCATCCGGCCGTTCAGGAAGGCGCGGCGGGTGAACTCCCCGGGTTCGGCGTAACGGGCGCCCCGGGCAATGAGCATCCGCACCAGCTCCTCTAGAATGTAGGAAGAGGCGTGGCAGGACAACTCGACGCTGTCTTCGCCGGTATAGGAATGCGGGGCGCGGAAGACCGTCGCCACGACCTCGTCGAGCAGGGCGCCGTCGGGGCCGTTCACGGTACCGAAATGGGCCGTATAGCCCTTGGCGTCCAGCAACTTGCCGGACTTTAAATGAAGGATCGCATCAACGATCCGGAGGGCATCCGGGCCGCTGATGCGAAGGATGGAAAGCGCTCCGGTCCCGGGCAGGGTGGCCGGAGCGACGATGGTGTCCCTATTCATAGCGACCGAACTTGGACATATTGTCGATCAGGTCCTTGTTCGTCTTGAATTCGTCCATATGCTGCTGCATCCAGTTCATCGCCTCGACCGGGTTCATATCGCTGAGCAGCTTGCGCAGGATCCAGATCCGGTTCAGGGTGTACGAATCGTAGAGCAGGTCGTCGCGGCGGGTCGAAGAGAGCGTCAGGTTCACCGAAGGGAAGATGCGCTTGTTCGAGAGGTTGCGGTCGAGCTGGAGCTCCATATTGCCGGTACCCTTGAACTCTTCGAAGATGACGTCGTCCATCTTCGAGCCGGTCTCGGTCAGGGCCGTCGCGAGGATGGTCAGCGAACCGCCGTTCTCAATCTTGCGGGCCGCGCCGAAGAAGCGCTTCGGCTTCTGCAGGGCGTTCGCATCGACACCGCCGGTCAGGACCTTGCCGGAAGCCGGCTGGACTGTATTGTAAGCGCGGGCGAGACGGGTGATCGAGTCGAGGAGAATGACGACGTCGTGGCCGCATTCGGCGAGGCGGCGGGCCTTGTCGAGGACCATATTGGCGACCTTGACGTGGCGCTCGGCAGGCTCGTCGAAGGTGCTCGCGACGACCTCGGCCTTGACGCTGCGCTGCATATCGGTGACTTCCTCCGGGCGCTCGTCGATCAGCAGGACGATCTCATAGACCTCCGGGTGGTTGTCGGCGATTGCGTTCGCAATGGCCTTCAGCAGCATCGTCTTACCGGTCTTCGGCTGCGCGACGATCAGACCGCGCTGACCCTTGCCGATCGGGGTGAACATATCGACGATCCGGCAGCTCAGGTCTTTTTCGTGGCCGTGGCCAAGGAGGTTGAACTTCTCGGTCGGGAAGAGCGGGGTCAGGAATTCGAAGGGGATGCGGTCGCGGACGAACTCCGGCGTGCGGCCGTTGATGTATTTGATCTTGACGAGCGGGAAGTACTTGTCGCCTTCACGCGGGGGACGGATCTCGCCGGTGACGGTGTCGCCGGGCTTGAGCGAATTCTGCTTGATCTGCTGCTGCGAGACGTAGATGTCGTCCGGGGAATTCAGGTAGTTGTAGTCGGAGGAGCGGAGGAAGCCGTAGCCATCGGGCATAATCTCGAGAACGCCCGTCGCCTCGACCGAGCCTTCGAATTCGATCCGGGGCGGGCGTTGCGGCTGCTGTTGCTGCTGCGGGCGCTGCTGCTGGTTCTGATTCTGGTTCTGGTTCTGCTGGTTAGGCTGGTTCTGCTGCCGCTGCTGCTGATGCTGCTGTTGCTGGCGCGGCTTGTTCTCGTCCTTTTTGATCTCGTCAAAGACGGCGTGGATCAGGGCCTTGCCGTCGACGGCGGGCTGGGCAGCCTGCTTGGCCTGCTCGGCGTTCTTCTGCCCCCCTTCGGCCTTGTTCTCGGCGGCGCCTTGCTGTGCCTCGGCCTTCGGCTTGCGGCCGCGGCGGGACTTGGCTTCCGCCTTCGGCGCTTCGGCGGCAGGTTGTGCGGCGGCCGGGGCGGGGGATTCCGCACCATCCTTCGGCTCAGCGGCGGGCGCCTCTACGGCCTTGGCCTTGCGACCGCGGCGGGGCTTTTCCTCCGCCTTCGGGGCCTCTGCCGGCTTCTCAGCCGCAGCATTCTGCCCGTCGGGCTGCTTCTCCTGCTGCTTCTTCTCCTGCTGTTTCGGGGCGTCCTTCTTCGGGCTTTCTTTCTTCGGCCGTCCGGGACGCTTGCGCTCCTTCGGGGCGGGTTTGACGGATTCGAGATGGGCTTCTTCGTCGAGAATGGCATAGGCCAGGTTCTCGAGCTCCATCTTCTTCGCGTTCTTGATTTCCAGCGATTCACCGAGCGTGCGCATATCCGCTTCGCTCATCGCATTCAACTCATAAAGCGTGTGAGTCATATGTCGTTATGTAAAAGATTAATCGTATCATTCGGGCGGACTGCCCGGAAAAGATGCGCAAAGATACGACAATAATGGGAATAATGCAAGCGCGCCCGTGCGCTATTTATCCCAGTAGCTCGTGCTCTTTTTGAAGCGCAGCAGGTCGGCCAGGGCGGCGGCGTTCGCGGCGATGCGGAAGCTGTAGGACTGCCAGGTTCCGGTCGGGACCCAGGAGACCGCGATGTTGAAGCAGTGCATATCGTAGGTCGCGGAGACCTGCGTCGTCGTCATCTTCATCGCCATCAGGTCGAGACCCGAACTGACCTGGAAACTCATCTTCGGCGTCAGCTTGATATTGCCGGAGACGCTGAGCGTCTGCGTATAGCGGTTGTTCTCGATCAGCTGGTTGTTCGAATACTGGTAACTCTTCGTGTAGTTGAACGAATAGCTGAAATTCACCGACCAGGGAACGTTCGGATTCGTGTAGTAGAGCCATCCGCCCGGAATCGGCTCGCCCGTGACCGGATGGTAGTAGATGCGCTGGTAATAGTCGGCCGGGGAGGCACTGCTGCCACTGCCGCCGGTGCGGCCGTCGTTGCCGTCGATCGCGCCCTTTCCGGAGAGGGAATAGGAGAGCGAAGCGCTCGCGGTCGTCAGGCGGAGCGGATGGTTCCAGCCGTGCTTGACGAAGTTGAAGGTGTTGATGCGCTTGCCCTTTTCGTCGATCGCGTACGGGTCGAAGGTCATATTGCCGCTGAGGCTGAGCTTGCCGAAGACGCTCGTGGACATCGAAACACCGATGTTGCTCATTTTCAGCGAGTCGGCGAGGAAGTTATAGCTGCCGTTCAGGTTCAGCTGGTCGATCAGCTTGACCTTCTTCGAGCCCGTGCCGGTCGTGTCGCGGATGTCGCGCACCTTCATTTCGAAGTTGTTGCCGAGGGAGAAGGACATACTCGCGGTCTTGCCCTTGCCCGGAGGGGAGTTAAGCTGCCCCGCGTAGATGTTGTAATCGACCGAGCGGGCGACGCCGTTCGTGTCCACGTATTCCAGGGTCCGCCAACCGTTCGCGTAGGTGCCCTTTTCCGGGCTGAGGTTCAGGGAGACGGAAGGGGAAACCACGTGCCGGATCGCCTGGACCGTATGGTGCTTGCCGAAATTGAACATACCGTAGAGGCGGGTCGAAGCCGAGAGCGATCCCGAATAGGTCTGCGTGATGCCGAAGGTGCCGAACTGCTTTCCCTTGACGTCCTCGACCCTGTTCGTCTCGGGATTGAATTCCTTCTCCGTCTTCCGGAAGAACCAGTTCATACCGTACTGCACGCCCGGGGTCATATTGATGTACTTGAAGAGGGTGAAGTTCGGAAGTCCGATCTGGAAGCTGTGGTTCATTCCGTTCTGGAACTTATCGAGGAAGCCCGGCTCGCCGAATTCGGAAGCCTTGAAGTTGATCTTGTTCTGCAGCGAGGTCGAATAACCGAGGGAGAATTTCTCGTAGAACTTCTCCTTGCCGACGCGGTTTTTCTGCTTGAAGGGGTAAAAGCGCGTCACGGAGAAGGTGACGTTCGGCAGGGTGAAGGCGTAGGAGGAGTCGCGGGAATTCTGGTTGTGCAGGGCGTTGACCGAGAGGTTGAACTTGCCGTTCCAGTTGCGGGACCAGGAAATGGAGGACGAGATCTGGTTCTGAAGGGCCTCGTTGACCGAACGGGAGTTGTAGCGGCTGTTCGAAGGGCTCGAGAAGTTGACCGAAGCGCTGAAGGAGGTTCCCGGATGGGCCTTGGAATCCTGCTGGTGCGACCATTTGACGCCGAAGTTCTTCGACTGGAAGAAGTCGGGGCTGCCGCGCTCGCCCGTCTGGTCGACGCTGTAGGTGAGGGCGAAGTTGCCGTTGAACTTGTAGTTGACCTTGTAGCGGGAGTTGACGTCGACGCTCCAGGAGCCGAGGGTGTAGATGTCGCCCGTGAGCGAGAGGTCGAAGTAGTCGCCGAAGACGAAGTACATACCGGCGTCACGGACGTAGAAGCCGCGGGCCGTCTCCTCGCCGAAGGTCGGCATCAGCATACCCGTCGCGCGGTTCGGCCGCTGCGGGATGAAGCCGTAGGGGAGGCCGATGAAATACAGCGGAACGTCCTCGACGACCACGTAGGCCGGGCCGAAAACCGTGCGCTGCGAAGGCTTCGTGATGACCTTCGCGGCGGTCATATGCATATAGTAGTGCGGATGCTCGCGGTCGCAGACGGTGTATTTACCGCTCGTGATGTTGATCGACTGGTCCGGGAGCATCATAATGTTCTTGCCGTGGAGGATGCCGTCGGCCTCCTGCGTGATCATATTGGTGATGCGGGCCTTGCGGGTGTTGAAATTGTAGCGGAGCTCCTCCATATTGTAGCTCTTTCCCTTCTCCTCCATCGTCGGCTGGCCCTTCCATTCGCCCGTGACGGGATCCTGCGTGCCGCGGGCGAAGACGGTGCCCGTGGTCATATCGTACTCCATATAGTCGGCCGTGAGCTTCATTCCCTGGTAATCGACGGTGACGTCGCCATAGTAGAGGATGAGCTGGTGCCCGTCGGAGAAGATTTCGACCGTGGAGTCTTTCGCGGTCGAGAAGGCCGGATGGTCGAGGGAGGAGCGATGCAGCAGGTCGAGCGAGTCCGCGCGGGCGGCGCTCAGGCTGTCCAGCCGCGTCCGGGCTGCCTCCTGGAGCGAATCCGACGGGGCGGGGAGGACCGCCAGGGAGTCAGGGCCGACGAGCGTCGTGTCCCGCAGGGCGCGGGGTGCAGCGTGCAGCCCCTGAAGGGGTAGCAGGGCCGCCACCAGGACGGAAAGGAGGAAATGTCCGAAAAAAGGACGCATCATTTACACGGGCTCGTTCTCTTGGCTTGCGAATGCGGCGGATTCTTACTACATTTGCCGTACCGCAGTACGCAATTAACCTGCAAAAATACGATTATTTTCATTCATAAGCAATAAGGAAGATTCCGAAGATGCCGCTTGCGCCTCATTCTTTTCCCCAGTCGCTGCGCCGCTGCGCCGCTCTTCTGCTGACGTTGACGCTCACTTTGCCTCTTTTCCGGGCCGAAGCCCAGGATGACGGCTCCGCCCCCCGGGAGTCCAAACTCCGGACGGTCGTCATCGATCCCGGCCACGGCGGTTCCGACCCCGGTTCGCTGGACCTGAAGAAGAAGGTCCGAGAGAAGGATGTTGCCCTGGCCATCTCGCTCGCTTTCGCCAAGGCCCTCCGCGAGGAATGCCCAGACCTGAAGGTGCTGATGACCCGCGACTGTGACAAGGCGCTGGCCCTGCACGAGCGCGCCGCGATCGCGAACAAGGCTGAGGCTCAGCTCTTTATCTCGATCCACCTGAATGCGACGACTTCTGAATCCGCCTGCGGAGTTCAGGTGTACAGCCTCTCGCCGAAGCGGACCGAAGAATACCTGAAAACGATCACCGACCGGGAAAACGGGGTGATCTATCTCGAGGAGAACTACCAGGACTACTATCAGGGCCTCGACGAGAGCAGCCCCGAGATGGAACTGCTCAACCAGCTCAACGTCTATTCGAATATGAGCCAGGGGCACGAATTCGCGATGGACATCTATGAGGAGATGAAAGCCGTCGGGCTGCAGAACAACCGTGCGCCCGAAAACCGCGTCCTGCAGAGCGGCTTCTACGTTCTCCGGATGTCGCTGATGCCTTCGGTGCTGATTGAGGTCGGCTACATCACCAACCCGTCGAACCTCACCGTGATGAACAGCGCCGACGGGCAGGAAAAGATCGCCGACGCGCTCGTTCGGGCCGTGAAGATCTATCGGGCCCGCCTCGACGGCGAAGCGCTGCCGGAAAAGCCCGCGGAGGAGAAGGCGGAGAAGCCGGAGCAGGTGAAGGAGGAGGCGCAGCCGGCTGAGGAAGAGGCTGCCCTGACCGCGGACGAAGTCCTTTACGGCGTGCAGGTTACGGCCGTCGCACGCAAAATGGATCCGAAAGACCGTTTCTTCCACGGCTATGCACCGCTGATCATCCGGGGAGAAGGGGAGACGCTATATAAATATATAGTCTGCGCCGATCCGTCCCGCGAGAAGGCGGAGGCTTCGCTGAAGGAGCTTCAGAAAAAGGGTCTTTTCAAGGGCTGTTTCCTCGTCAGGGTCGAGGGAAGTTCGATCCGCCGGGTCCGCTAACTTTTTTTGAAAAAAAGTCGAAAAAAATTTTCTTTTCGGCCCCATTGCGATTTTTAGCGGGGACAGGGGGATGAAGGGCAGAAAAATCGCGATTTCATAAATTGGAAATGTTAAAGATTAGCTATCCTTCATTTCCATAGTTTTAGGCGATTAAAAATCGCAGAATGCATTGAAATACAATATTTTACTAAACCTATCCGTTTCCGTATTTTTGAGACGGATTAAGTAAAATAAAATTAAAATGCAAGAGGGGAAAAGATTTTTTATCAAATTTTTTTCACCCAACTTTGCATTGCGATCAACCAATCGCACAAGCTACTCCGACTGATGCAAAATTTGGAAAGACATATCGATGTCTGGGATAACTGTCTGAAGATCATTGAGCAGATCATTGAGCCTCAGAAGTTCTCTACCTGGTTCCGCCCGATCCGGCCCGTCTCCCTCGAGGGGGCGACCCTGACCGTGGAGGTTCCGTCCGACTTTTTCCGGGAGTATCTGGACAGCGCATTCATCGACGTGCTCAAAATGACCCTGCGCCGCGTTCTCGGCGCCGAGGCGAAGCTCGTCTATCGGGTTGCTGCCGTACGGGATGCGCGTCCGCTTGTGGTTCCTTCCAGTAACGGTGTCACGCCGGAGAATCATCCGGTCGCCGTAAGCTCCTTCCATCCGGGCACGAATCCCGGACCCTTCGTCTATCCGGGGCTTCAGAAGGTCAAGATCAATCCGCGCCTCAATCCGGCTTACAGTTTCTCTAACCTGATCGAAGGCGAATGCAACAAGATGGGCGTGTCGGCGGGTGTCAGCATTTCCGCCGCCCCCGGCAAGACCCCTTTCAATCCGCTGTTCATCTTCGGCGGCCCGGGTCTGGGCAAGACGCACCTCGCGCAGGCGATCGGCCTCGCGATCAAGGAAAAATACCCCGAGCTGCAGGTCCTTTATGTCACCGGCAACGAGTTCAAGACGCAGTACGTGGATGCCACTGCGGTCCGCAACAAGCTCACGGACTTTATGGCTTTCTATCAAAAGATCCAGGTGCTGATCGTGGACGACATTCAGGACCTGATCGGCCAGGGATCGCAGAGCGCGTTCTTCAACATCTTCAATTATCTGCATCAGAACGGGCAGCAGCTCGTCTTTACCTCCGACCGCAGCCCGGCCGAGTTGCAGAATTTCGAAGAGCGTCTGCTTTCCCGCTTCAAATGGGGCCTTTCCGTGCAGCTGTCCCGGCCGGACTACGAGACCCGGCTGCAGATGCTGCGCGCCCGCGCTTTCCGTGAGGGCGTTCAGGTCGGCAACGACGTACTCGAGTTCCTCGCCAGCCGCGTGACTTCGAATTTCCGCGAGCTGGAGGGGACGCTCATCTCCCTGGTCGCCCACGCGACCCTCGTGCACAAGGACATTACCGTAGAACTGGCCGAGAGTGTCATCGGACACATCGTCGGCGAGCAGCAGCAGGAAGTGACGATCGACCGGGTCGGCGACGTCGTCTGCGACTATTTCAAGATCACCCGCGAGGTGCTTCTGTCGAAGAGCCGCAAGCGTCAGATCGTCCAGGCCCGCCAGATCGCGATGTATATGAGCCGCAGCCTCATTCCGAACTGCTCGCTCTCGTCGATCGGCGCCGAACTCGGTGGCAAAGACCACGCGACGGTGCTCCACGCCTGCAGCACGGTGTCCGACCTGATCTCGACTGACAAGACCTTCCGGCAGTACGTGGCCGACATCGAGCAGATGCTCGTCCCCGTGCTCCGATAGACCCGAGCACCTATGACATCTGAAACTGTTCTTTCCTTTTTCAAAGAAATCACCCGCATCCCCCGCGAATCCGGCAACGAAGCCGGGATGGGGGCTTATCTGATGCAGTTCGCCAAGGACCGCGGCCTGGAGGCTCGGATGGACAAGGCGGGCAACGTCGTCATCGCAAAAGCCGCTGCGCCCGGCCGCGAAGGGGTTCCGACCCTCGTGCTGCAGGCGCACCAGGATATGGTCTGCGAAAAAAACGAAGGCTTTGACTTCGATTTCAAGACGCAGGCGATTCCTTATGAGATTGAGAACGGCTGGATGATCGCAAAAGATACGACCCTGGGCGCCGACGATGGCATTGGCATTGCCGCCTGCCTCGCCCTGCTGGATTCCGATCTTCCGACAGGTGCGCTAGAATGCCTCTTCACGGTCTCAGAGGAGACGTCGATGGAGGGCGCCGAGGCCCTGCAGCCCGGTTTCTTCAAGGGAAAGGTGCTCGTAAACCTCGACTCAGAGGACGAAGGGCAGCTGTTCATCGGCTGCGCCGGCGGCACGGATACGACTGCCGTCTTCGAATTCGGCACCGAGCCGCTCCGGAAGGGCTATAAAGTGCTCCGCGTCTCGGTCACCGGTGGCCTCGGCGGCCACAGCGGCGACGAGATCAACAAGGAGCGGGCGAACGCTGTCCAGCAGCTCGCGCGTTTCCTCTATACTGAGCTGCAGTATGACTACCAGCTGCTCGACTTTGCCGGTGGCAACCGCCCGAACGCCATCGCCCGGGAAGCCACGGCCCTGATCGCTGTTCCCGCGGACGAGGCGAACGATATGGCCGAAGACGTCGCGGCTTTCGACAAGGTGCTGAAAGCGGAGTTCGCAATCAGCGATCCCGGCATCACGATCGCCTGCACCGACGCCGCTCCCGGCGCCTTGCAGCCCTTCGAGGAGGAGTTCACGGTGCGCTTCATCACGGCCCTCTGCGCCTGCCCGCACGGGGTCGAGGCGATGAGCCGTGAGATTCCGGGCTTGGTCGAGACGTCGACGAACCTCGCCTGCGTGCGGCGCCTTCCGGAAGGGGAGAAGCTGCAGGTCATCACGAGCCAGCGTTCCTCCGTCAAGAGCGCGCTCCACGCGATGGCGCAACGGGTCGAAGCGGTCCTGCTGCTCGCCGGCGCCGATGTGACGCACGAGGGCGAGTATCCCGGCTGGAAGCCAAATCTCGACTCCAAGATCCTGAAAGTGAGCGTCGAAGCCTATCGCCGCCTCTTCCATACCGACCCGCAGGTGCTGGCGATCCACGCCGGACTGGAGTGCGGTCTCTTCCTCGAAAAGTTCCCCGACCTCGATATGGTCAGCTTCGGTCCGACCCTCCGCGGGGTCCACGCCCCCGGAGAAAAGCTGGAGCTGGCTTCGCTCGATAAATTCGTCGCCCTGCTCGAGGATATCGTCGTCAACTTCAAATAATTGCGCGCAAGAAGATGATTTCCCTAGCTCCTTCGATGCTGTCGGCGGATTTCCTGCATCTGGAAAAGGATGTGGAAAGGGTGAACCGCGGCGCCGACCTCTTCCATCTCGACATTATGGACGGGACCTTCGTCCCGAACATTTCCTTCGGCTTTCCGGTTGTGGAGGCTATTGCCAAGCAGGCGACCAAGCCCTTGGACGTGCACCTGATGATCGTCCATCCGGAAAAGTACGTCGAGCGTTTCGCCAGGGCCGGGGCTGCGATGATCAGTTTCCACGTCGAAGCCGCCGGCGACGAATCGGCCGCGATCCTGCGGCAGATCCGTTCCCTCGGGGTCAAGGCGGGCATCGTCGCGAATCCGGACTGCCCGATCGGGCGGCTCTTCCCGCTCCTGAAAGAGGCGGATTTCGTGCTGATAATGAGCGTTTTCGCCGGATTCGGCGGACAGGCGTTCATTCCGGAGAGTTATGATCGCATCCGTGCCCTCCGCGCCGAGATGATCCGGCAGGGACGCGAGATCCCGATCGAGGTGGACGGTGGGGTAGGGCCCGGCAATGCTGCCGCGCTCGCCGAGGCCGGTGCGTCGATCCTGGTGGCCGGCTCCTCCGTGTTCAAGGCTGCGGATCCGGAAGCGGCGATGGCCGCGATGCGAAACGTCGATGGGGTCGGCGTTCCGCTTCAGATGATGTAGCTGATTTCCTTGAAACTGAACAGGCGCAGGCTCCCGTCATCGAGGCGCAGCGCCATCCGTCCGTCTTCGCGGACATCTTCTAAAACGCCGCTGAGCTGCTGCCCGGTGGCGTTTTCCGTCCAGTCGTGGCGCTCCCCCTTGCGATAGAGCTCTTCCTTGTAGCGCGCCCATAGCGTCGCCCCGCCGAGCTCCGGAAGCCAGGCCGCGATCCGCTCCAGAAAGCGCCCGAGCAGCGCCTCCGTGTCGAAGGCCCCGGCCCCGGGCAGCAGGCGCCGCAGCGAGGTCGGATTCATCAGCGAAGGGTCGAATTCCGTCTGGTTGACGTTCAGGCCGATCCCGATTGCGCTCGTTCGGATCCAGGGTCCCTCCAGCGTGTTCTCGATCAGCATCCCGCAGAGCTTGCGGTTTCTGGCGTAAAGGTCGTTCGGCCATTTGATCCGGAGGCGAAGTCCCGGCGCCGAGTCCAGCAGGGTCTCCTTCAGGGCGACCGTCGCGAGGGCGGTCAGGCGCATCTGCCGGGTCGCTTCGAGCGCGCCGGGGGCGAATTTGAGCAGCAGGGTAAAGGTCAGGTTTTCGCCCGGAGCGGAGAGCCAGCGGTTGCCCCGCTGTCCGCGTCCGGCCGTCTGACAGTACGCCGTCACAACTGACAAATTGTCAAGCTCATCCAGGTGTTCCCGGACGTAGTTGTTCGTCGAATCGAGCTCCTGAAAGCGGAAAATGGAAAAAGCGGGGGCTTTAGCGTCCATCTTGTTTTTATTGGTGCAGAAATTGATTATATTTGTAGGCTTTTGAAAGCCTGACACAAAGTTACAAATATTTCCAGCATTAGAAAAGAATGATTACTCATCAACTGCGTCTGATCGCCGATGCGATGTATGACAAGAAAGCCAGCGGTGTCGTTTCCATCGATCTTCGGCAGGTGGAAGGTTCCATCACCGATTTTTTCGTCATCTGTGACGCAAGCAATACGACCCAGGTCGGTGCCGTCGCGGACAACGTGATGGAGAAGCTCAAAGAGGAAGAAGGTCTCCGCCCGCTGCGCACGCAGGGTTCCGAGAACAATTTCTGGATCATCCAGGATTACGGACACATCGTCGTCCATATCTTTATGAAGGAGTACCGCGATTTCTATCGCCTCGAGGAGCTCTGGGCCGACGCCCCTCACAAGGAATACAAGGAGCGCAAGGCCCCGAAAAAGGGCGTCAAAAAGGCTCCGCAGCTCGAAGAGGAGGAATAGCGGATGAGTTCCCCCAAGCGAAAAGGCGGACGCAAGTCGCCGATTCGGGGCGGATTCTCCCCGATTTACATCCTGCTGGGTCTCTTCCTGATCTGGATGGTCTACCAGTACAACGGCGGCTCGGATCCGAAGGAGATCGAGTGGCGCCGCGTTGAGCAGATCGCTGCCCGTGGCGCCGTGGAAGAGATCAACTACGTACGGAACAAGTATCAGGGCGAAGTGACGATCCGGCCCGACAGCCTGCAGCACTACGTGGCGGACTTCCCGGGCGGCCGGGTTCCCCGGAGCGCCCCGCACTTTACTTTTACCGTTTCCGACAAGTTCGACGCGGAGACGCGTCTCGGCGCCCTTCAGGATTCCCTGCAGGTGCAGGGGAAGGATATCTTTGCCGTGCAGGTGACGACCGAGGAGAATTACTGGGCCGGCATTCTGGAGTGGCTGATGTTCCCGATCCTGCTGATTGCGATGTACTTCCTGATGTTCCGCGGCGTCGGCCGGGGGAACGGCGGTAACGGCGGCGGTGGGATCGGCAATCCTTTCAATGTTGGCAAATCGACCGGCAAGCTCGCTGACAAGAACCAGATGAAGGTGACCTTCAAGGATGTGGCGGGCCTCTACGGCGCGAAGGAGGAAGTGATGGAGATCGTGGATTTCCTGAAGAATCCGAACAAATACACCGCCCTGGGCGGCAAGATCCCGAAGGGCGCCCTGCTCGTCGGGCCTCCGGGTACGGGCAAGACTCTGCTCGCGAAGGCGGTGGCCGGAGAGGCGAATGTGCCTTTCTTCTCGATTTCGGGATCCGATTTCGTGGAGATGTTCGTCGGCGTTGGTGCCTCCCGCGTGCGCGACCTCTTCCGGCAGGCCAAGGAGAAGGCCCCCTGCATCGTCTTCATCGATGAGATCGATGCCGTCGGTCGGGCTCGTGGCAAGAACGCCGGCTTCTCCTCGAACGATGAGCGCGAGAATACGCTGAACCAGCTCCTGACCGAGATGGACGGCTTCGGCTCGAACAGCGGCGTGATCATTATGGCGGCGACCAACCGCGCCGACATCCTCGACAAAGCGTTGATGCGCGCCGGCCGTTTCGACCGGCAGATCTATGTCGAGCTGCCCGAGGTCAATGAGCGCGAGGAGATCTTCCGGGTGCATCTGCGGGGGATCAAGGTCGCGAAGGATTTCGACGTGTCCCTGATGGCGAAACATACGCCCGGCTTCTCCGGTGCCGATATCGCGAACGTGTGCAACGAGGCGGCCCTGACGGCGGCCCGGCGCAATAAGAAAGAGGTTGATACGCAGGACTTTATGGATGCGGTCGACCGGATCGTCGGCGGTCTGGAGCGCAAGGAGAATACGATTATGTCGCCGAAGGAAAAGCGGACGACGGCCTATCACGAGGCGGGCCACGCCGTGGTCGGATGGCTCCTCCCCGAGGCGGATCCTGTGCTGAAAGTCAGCATCATCCCGCGCGGCAGGGCCCTCGGCCTGACCTGGAACCTGCCGGCCGAACGGAAGAACTGGTCGCGCGCGTACATTCTCGACCAGATGTGTACGCTGATGGCGGGCCGCGCCGCGGAGCTGATCGTCAACGGCGAGCCTTCGACCGGTGCGCTGAGCGATTTCGAGCGCCTGACGCAGATGGCTTACGCGATGGTGCAGTACTATGGGATGAGCGGAAAGGTGGGACCGCTGTCGTTCTACGACTCGACCGGCGCCCGCGGCTATGAGCTCGTCAAGCCTTACAGCGAGAAGACGGCGCAGCTGATGGATGAGGAAGTGCGGAGCATCGTCGCCGACGTCGAAGCGCGGACCCGGCGGATCCTCGAGGAGAATGACGCCCCGTTCCGTCGCGTCGCGGAACTGCTCCTGGAGAAGGAGGTCATTATGGCGTCCGACCTGGAGGAAATCCTCGGACCGAAAGTGAAACCCGCGGAGGAGACGCCTTCGCAGCCGACCCCGGAGGAGGGGGTACAGGAATGAAAAACTTCTGGATCCGGAACATCTCGGGGATCTGTTTCCTCGGCATCGTCCTGGCGGCACTGCTGATCAACAAATGGTGCTTTGCCGCCTTCGAACTCTTCATCCTCGTGGTGATGATGAAGGAGTTCTACAAGATGACCCTCGGGAAGCACTTCCGCTATTCGCGCTTTTTCGCGCAGCTGACGGGCGTGTTGCTCTTCTGCCTGGTCTTTCTCGTGGCGGCCTGGCCGGCGCGGTATTCGATCAAGCTGGTCGCGGTCGCGCTGGTGCCGATGCTGGCGGTGATGGCGGGCTCACTCTATACGAAGGAGGACAAGAAGGGCTTCGGCCTCTTCTCGAACCTCTATACGGGCCTGCTTTACATCGCCGTGCCGGTGGCGCTGTCGAACCTGATCGTATTCAAGAATGCCGGACAGTTCAGCGGCTCGCTGATGCTCGCGTTTTTCATCATCATCTGGTGCTCGGACGTCGGTGCCTATACCTTCGGGATGCTCTTTGGCCGGAACGGGAAGAAACTCTTCCCTTCGGTGTCGCCGAAAAAGTCCTGGGCGGGCTTCTGGGGCGGTCTGGTGGTCGCGATGGTAGCCGGCGGGGTGATGCATCTGTTCCCGTCGCTGCTGCCCTACAGCCTCGTTCATAGCCTCGTGCTTGCGGCGCTGATGAATGTCGCGGGGGTTTATGGCGACCTCTTCGAGTCGCAGTGGAAGCGGGTCTGCGGGGTGAAGGATTCGGGATCGATCATTCCGGGCCACGGCGGCCTGCTGGACCGTTTCGACAGCGCGATTTTCGCGATGCCGGTCGGGGCGATCTACCTGATTCTCGCCGGGCTCCTGTAGCGGGATTTGGGACTTCGTCCTTTTTTGCCTATATTTGTCCCTTCGAACTGAGTAGAACCGATGCTGTTCCGTATTGACAAAGATTCACACGAGACGATCTGGCTGGCCTGGATCGCCGGCGCGGTCATTCTGACCCCGCTGTGGATCTTTTTCAGCTCCTGCCTTTGGGTGATGGTGCCGGTGACGGTTCTGCTCGTTTTCTTTATGTGTTTCGTGACCTGGTTCTTCCGCGTTCCCGTGCGGCAAGGCCCTGAGGGCGAGAGTCTCGTCACGAGCGTGTGCGACGGCAAGGTCGTGATCGTCGAGAAGGCGTTCGAGAAGGAGTTCCTGAAGCGGGAATGCATCCAGGTGTCCGTCTATATGGATTTCTTCGACGTGCACTGCAATTTCTGGCCGGCCAGCGGCGAGATCGAGTACTACCGCTATCATCCCGGCAAGTACCACCTCGCGTTCCTGCCGAAGTCGTCCGACCTGAATGAGCACGCCTCAAGCTGCATCCGTACCCGGGGCGGCGACAGCGTCTTCTTCAAGCAGATCGCCGGCACCTTCGCCCGCCGGATCGTCTGCTATTCGAAGCCGGGCCTTCCGGTGCGCCACGGCGACCAGTGCGGGGTGATCAAGTTCGGTTCTCGGATCGACATATACCTGCCCCTCGACGCCGACATCCGCGTCAAGGTCGGTGACCGCGTCTCCGCGATCGAGACCGTCATTGCGGTTTTAGCCAGATAGATTGAAGTCTATAGCTTTATACAATGCGGTCGACTAAAAAGGGTCGGCCTCTTTTTTTGTTCGCCGGGCTCAGCTGCGGCGGCAGCTTGCCTCTTCGAGGACTCCGCTCTCTTCGTTCGCTCCGGCCCCTCCCATCGTCATCTTCGTCATCGCTGTGCGATAACTCGCTACCGACGGGCTCCTCCCCCTGCCCGTGTCCGGGGGTGGACACGCCTCTCAGAGGCAACTGCCGCCCGCAAATGCTTCGCCCTGGCGCCTGATGGCGCCTTTCTATTAGAGCATTGACAGCTGGAACGCACAGAACGGCGATTTCGTGTCAATGCTCAGCCGTTTTTCGCGAAAATGGCCGATTTTGGCTGAGCATTGACAGCAAATCGGCCACTGGTGCATTCTGTGTGTCAATGCTCTGGGGAACGAGCCAGATAGATTGCAGTTTTTAGCTTATATAATCTTCGCCCCCGCGAGGGGGGCGACCTTCAGCCTGACTCTATTGAGGAAACTCAGTATAAATTATTTCGTTAGTTCTGGAAGATCATCCTCAAAAGGTAATGCTCCCAAGTATTTGTCGAAGTCACTCTGGAATAGACGGTCTTGAACAATGCGGTATTTCTCGAATTCGGTTTCCGCATATTCCTTAGCCTCTTCTGCCATTACAGTTCCAGCGGTTTGAAGCACTTCGTTACCGCCAGCCGCTAGAATAGTGTCTATCTGCTTGGCCCAGTCTTCCATTGTCATCGGAATATGGCGTTTGGCCATTCGTTCCGCCAACTCCAGCACACCGTTCACCAACTGACCCATATCTGCGAGTTCCTTCTCTTTCAGATAATTCTTGGCTATCGCCACATCCGTTTTGACAATCTTTCCGTTGGGCGCATTCTCCCAAGTGGTCAAGCCCATATGATCCTGCTCCGCATCGGCACGCTCTACAATCAGTTCGGCTGCTGTATGTCTATGAACAGCATAGTGCATTTTGTTCTGCATCATCTTGAAGAAGATCCTTGTTGTGGGAGCATCCGGATTGTAGTCAAAGGCGGTGGCATAGATGTCCGTCAACTTCTGGTAGAAGCGCCGCTCAGAGAGACGTATCTCCCTGATTTCAGCTAACAGGTGCTCAAAGTAGTCCTCACCCAAGAACGCCCCGTTCTCCATACGTTTGCGATCAAGCACATAGCCTCGGATAGCAAACTCCCGAAGGACACTGGTCGCCCACTGGCGGAACTGTGTGGCACGAATGCTATTTGCCCTATAGCCAACACTAATGATTGCGTCTAAATTATAGTATTGGGTATCGTAAGGTTTGCCGTCAGAGGCAGTTCGTCGGAATTTCCGACAAACTGAATCCTTCTTGAGTTCTCCAGTACTGAATGCATTCAAAAGATGCTCTGCTATAGTTGAGCGCGCTTTGTCAAATAGCACTGAAATTGCCTCTTGTGTACACCAAATGGTATCATCGGCATACATCACTTCAATACCCTGTTCCTGATTCTCAATCTGAAAGATAAGGAACTCCGCCGTGCTGTTTCTTATAAGAAGTTTATCAGTCATATCGCGCTCCTAATTAAAGAAAATACAGAAAACTAATAAATCGCCTGTATGGTGGCGGGGCCGGTGAGGAAAACACCGGTGAAGCGGTCGTGGCCGAGAGGGGTGAAATCCACGGCGAGGTCATCCTGACGGGCGCGTACCGGGGTGTGGACGGGGGAGCCGATGGCGCTTTCCGTCGCATCGAACCAGGCCGCGATGGCAGAGGCGGTGATGCCTGTTCCGCAGGCGAGGGTTTCGCCCTCGACGCCCTTTTCGAACGTCCGGACACGGAGGCCGCCGCCGGGGCGCCGCTCCACGAAATTCGCATTCGCGCCCTGCGGCGCAAAGGCAGGATCCCAGCGGTAGCGCGGGCCTTCCTGCTCGATATCAACCGCCTCTGTGTCAGGAACGAATTGGACGAAATGCCGCGTCCCCGTGTCGAGGAAATAGCCGCCGAGCACGGCTTTCACGCCTTCGACGTCCTTCATTTGCAGCCGGATGATCCAGCCCTGCTCGTTCTTCTCCAGGATTTCCGCCGTGTGCGGACCGTCCGGCGCGAGGAAATGGAAACGCTTTCCGTCCGCGGGATGGATCCCGAGCTCGTCGGCAAAAGCCGTTATGCAGCGTCCGCCGTTTCCGCACATCATTCCTCCCGAGCCGTCCGGATTGTAGAACTCCATCCGGAAATCATAGCCGTCCTCGCAGCCGAGGATCATCAGGCCGTCGGTATGGTATTGCGCACACAGCGCCTGGATGCGAGCTACTTCGCGATCGATTTCCGCTTCGCGTCCGTCGAGCACGATGAAATTGTTCCCTGCGCCCGAAAAATGGTACAACCTGCTGCTCATATGCGTTTCCGGATCAGGTCGGCCAGCAGCCGGATGCCCGGCTCCATCTTCTCCTCCGCGATGAAGGAGAAATTGAGCCGCATCGTATTCCGGTGCGAACCGTCGGTATAGAAAAAGGAGCCCGCCACATAGGCTACGCCCGCATCCAGCGCTTCGTCATAAAGCGCCACGGTATCGACCGACTCGGGCAGCGTCAGGAAGAGGAAAAGACCGCCCTCGGGGTGCGTCCAGGACGTACCTTCGGGCATATACTGCTCCAGCAGCTGCAGCATCCGGTCGCGCCGCCGGCGGTACTCCGCGATCGTTTTCACGAGGTTCCGGTCGAGCTCTCCACTCCGGATGTACTCCGCGGCAAGGTACTGGTCGAACACGGGCGGGCACAGGTCGAGCGCCTGCTTGCAGATGTAGATCTGCTCGAGCAGCGGCTCCGGTCCGATGATCCATCCGAGGCGGAATCCCGGCGCGAGGATCTTCGAGAAGGACCCGAGATGCAGCGTCCGCTCCGGCGCCATACTGTAGATCGTCGGCAGTGATTCGCCTTCGTAGCGTAGCTCCCGGTAGGGGCTGTCCTCCACGATCAGCAGGTCATTCGCCTCGGCGTAGCGGACCAGCGCCTCCCGTTCCTTCAGCCCCATCGTTTCGCCCGAGGGGTTGTTGAAATCGGGGATGACGTAGATGAATTTGGCCTTTTTGCAGGCGGCTCCGCTTGTTTGCAAAGTCTGCACTTTGGCCCGGTAGGCCGCAAAGGACTGCAGGGCGCCGAGGTAGGTCGGGGCGGAGGCGAGCACGACATTGCCCGGGTTCAGGAAGATCCGCGCGCAGACGTCGATGCCTTGCTGCGAAGAAGTCGTAATCTGTACGCGGCTGAGCGGCACGCCGTAGCGCCCGGCGATCGCTTCCCGCAGTTCGGGGACGCCCTGTGTCGCGCCATATTGGAGCGCTTTCGCCCCATAGGTATCCAGCACGCGCCCGCTCAGGGTCCGGATCGCCTCCGTCGGGAAGGTCGATGCGGCCGGGTATCCGCCCGCGAAGGAGCAGATGGCCGATAGGTCCACCCGCGCGAAGATCTCGCGCACCGGAGAGCGCATAAAAGACGGGACGTCGTCGGAGAAGAAATGCCTGTAATCCATTAGCTGGTAAGGTTTTGTATCGATTCGACGGTCAGGATGCCGCCGCTGACGGTAAAGGCGATGTCATAGCCGCCGAAGGTCATCGCATAGCGGCGGCCGGGCTCGTCCTGGAAGGCCGGGCGGGGATCCAGCGCGAGCAGCTGCCGGAGCGCCTCCGTGTCGGCAGGGGAGAAGGGATTCTGCAGACCCTCGGCCCAGCGGACCTCCAGCGTCGGCTCCGGCGCCCCTGTGGCAAAGCCTGTAGCGGCATCTGGGAAGCTGTCGGCATAGACGAGATAGGGCTTGATGTCATAGATCGGGGTTCCGTCCATCAGGTCGGCGCCGCTGACGCAAATCTCGCTGCCGTCTTCGGCAATGGAAACGATCTTGACGCAGGAGAGGCCGAGGCGGTTCGGCCGGAAAGGGGAGCGTGTCGCCCATACCCCCATCCGGACGTTTCCCCCCAGGCGCGGCGGCCGGACCGTGGGCTGCCAGGCCTTCGCCTGCGGAACGCCGGAAAACTCCCAGAGGATCCAGATCCGGTCGAAGCCCTCCGCTCCGCCAAGGCCCCGCAGGGCGTCCGGATTACGGAATTCGGGCCGGAAGACGATGCGCCCGGAAAGCCCTTCGGCGAGCCCGCTCTGGCGCGGGATGCCGAACTTGGTAGGGAGGGGACTCCGAAAGTCTGCGATAGGGCTGATCTCCATCTCGGGGCGGGCGTTAAATTCTTACAAAAATACGAATTTATTGGGAAAAATCGCGTATTTTTGCACTTGCGATGAAAAAGAAAGCCGTATCCCGCAAGACGCCCCGAAGCGCCGCTCCCTCCCGCCTTTTCCTGCTGCAGGCTGTGCTCATCCTGCTGTCTTGGAAACTGTGGCCGGTGCTCGCACTGAGCCTGCTGGCTGCGCCGCTGCTGCTCGCTTCGGCCCGCAAAAGCCGCCTCTTCCTCTGCTTCTGGTTCGTGTCGGTCGCCTTGCTCGTGGCTTCCCGCTTCCTGCCGCCCTTCTGGGCGCTTTGGGCCGGGCGGGCCTTCCTGCTGCCGGCGTCCCTTGCGGGGGCCGTCCTGCTGGGCCTGCTGGAGGATGCTTTCCGGAAGAAAGGCCGGAAGGGGAGTGATCTGCCCGCGTTGCTGTACGCCGCCAATGCCGCCTCGGTTGCGGCGCTGGTGCTGCTTCACGCCGGATGGGCCTGCTTCGTGCTCGCGCCTTCGGGCCGGATTCCGACCCTCTATGGGTTGATCCTGGCGGCCGTGGCGATAGGCGTCGCCCTGCTCTGCCTTTCCGCCTGGTCGCGGAAGCAGTCTTGGGACCTCGTGCTCGGGGCCGTGATCTTTACCGTTATCTGGTGGGCACTCGGGATTACGGGATTTGCGTTTTTTTTGTAAATTTGTACCGCTGAAATTCTAATACACCTTTTTATATGAAAAGAATCGTACTTGTTCGCCACGGCGAAAGCGCCTGGAACCTGGAAAACCGTTTCACCGGCTGGACCGACGTGGATCTGACCCCGAAGGGGGAGAATGAGGCCAAGGAGGCCGGCAAACTGCTCAAGGCTGAGGGCTTTGCCTTCACGAAGGCTTACACTTCTTATCTGAAAAGAGCCGTCAAGACCCTGAACAACATCCTCGACAATATGGATCTGGATTGGATCCCGGTGGAGAAGAGCTGGCGCCTCAATGAGAAGCACTATGGCAACCTCCAGGGCCTGAACAAGGCGGAGACCGCCGAGAAGTACGGGGATGCGCAGGTGAAGATCTGGCGCCGCAGCTACGATGTCGCTCCGCTGCCCCTGGCCGAGGACGATCCGCGCAACGCAAAGCTGGATCCCCGCTATGCCGGTGTCGCTGACAGCGATATTCCGCGCACCGAGAGCCTCAAGGATGCGATTGCCCGTGCCGTTCCGTATTGGAAGGAAGTGATCTTCCCGGACCGCCTGAACCACGACAACATCATCGTCGTCGCCCACGGCAATTCCCTCCGCGGTATCATCAAGTACCTCAAGGGTATCTCCGACGAGGATATCATTTCCCTGAACCTCCCGACGGCCGTTCCGTACGTCTTCGAGTTCGACGACAACGGCAAGCTCGTGAAGGATTACTTCCTCGGTGACCAGGAAGCGATCGCCGCGAAGATGAACGCCGTCGCCAACCAGGGCAAGGCCGCGAAGTAGGACTTTACCCGCTGATTTAAATGAAAAAACCTCCTGTGCAGCAGCGCACAGGAGGTTTTTTTGAGGCTATGCCGTCCGATTAGTCTTCCAGCGAATAGGTGATCGTCGCGACGCCACGGATCTTCATCATCGAAGGATCATCATCCTTGCTGTAGATGGAGAAGGTTCCCTGGTCGGCGGTGATGATCTTGCCGAGCTTGCTGCCGTAGTTGGCGACGAACTGGTTCGCCGTGGCGCGGGCGTTGGCCACCGCTTCCTCGATCATTTCCTGCTTGAGGTTCTGGAATCCAGTATAGTCGTAATTGACGTAGCTGTAGTTCAGGGAGATACCCTGGCTGATCAGGTCGCCCTGCTTGGTGATCAGTTCCTGGACCTTGTCAATCTGCGAAGAGGTCACGTTGAAGGACGTGGTGATCTTGTAGTTGTAAGGCAGGGCCTCGTTCGACCAGCGGTTGTTCAGGCGGTCATCGACATCCGGCGGGTAGAAGCGGATCTCCGCTTCGGGAAGGCCGTTCTGCGAGAGGAAAGTGATTACGCGGGCGCGCGTCGCGTCCATCTTCTTGTTCAGCGACGGGAGGTCGTCGCCGGTGACGGAAGTACTGAAAGACCAGGTAATCTGGTTCGCCGGCTCTTCCCGTTCGGAAAGGCCCTTGACCGTGACCTTACGGTCCTTGTCGATGTAGTTGCCGACGGCTGATTTGATGATGAAGCCGAAGACGATGAGGCTCACGCCGAGAATGACGGAGGCCCAGAGAATTTTGTTGCACTTCATATCGCAGTGATTCTTATTTGATTACACCCAGTTCTTTTCCAACCTTGATGAAGGCGGCGATCGCCTTGTCGAGGTGCTCTTTCTTGTGCGCAGCGCTCAGCTGTACGCGGATGCGGGCCTGGCCCTTCGGGACGACCGGATAGTAGAAGCCGGTGACGAAAATGCCTTCCTCAGCCATCTTGGCGGCGAATTTCTGCGACAGCGGGGCGTCGTAGAGCATTACGGCGCAGATCGCGCTCTGGGTCGGCTTGATGTCGAATCCGGCGGCCATCATCTTGTCGCGGAAGTAAACCACGTTTTCCTGCTGGCGGTCGTGCAGTTCGTTGGACTCCCCGAGCATCTTGAACATCTCGAGGGCCGCACCGACCACCATCGGCGGAAGGCTGTTCGAGAACAGATACGGGCGGGAGCGCTGACGGAGCAGGTCGATGATTTCCTGGCGTCCGGTGGTGAATCCGCCGACGGCACCGCCGAAGGCCTTTCCGAGCGTGCCCGTGAAGATGTCGATGCGGCCATAGCAGTCGAACTGTTCGGCGACGCCGTGGCCCGTCTTGCCGACGACGCCGGCGCTGTGGCTTTCGTCCACCATCACGAGGGCGTCATACTTCTCGGCGAGCTCGCAGATCTTGTCCATCGGGGCGACATTGCCGTCCATCGAGAAGACGCCGTCGGTTGCGATGATGCGGAAGCGGCAGCCCTGCGCCTCCTTGAGCTTTTCCTCGAGGTCGGCCATATCGGCGTTGGCATAGCGGAAACGCTGGGCCTTGCACAAGCGCACGCCGTCGATGATCGAAGCGTGGTTCAGGGAGTCGGAGATGATCGCGTCTTCGGCGGTCAGCAGCGGCTCGAAGACACCGCCGTTCGCGTCGAAGCAGGCGGCATAGAGGATGGCGTCGTCGGTATGGAAATACTTCGCGATCGCCTTCTCCAGCTCGCGGTGACGGTCCTGCGTGCCGCAGATGAAGCGGACCGAGGACATACCGTAGCCGCGTTCGTCCATCGCCTTCTTCGCGGCCTCGATCAGGCGCGGGCTGTCGGCGAGGCCGAGGTAGTTGTTGGCGCAGAAGTTCAGCGCCTTGCTGCCGTCCTGGAGCGTGATTTCGGCGCCCTGGGCGGAGATGATGTTGCGTTCGTGCTTGTACAGGCCGGCCGCTTCGATGTCCTTGAGGGTCTCCTGAAGATACTGTTGGAATTTTCCGTACATAAGGGGTTATGGTTTTATGTGTTTCTGTCTGGTTTTCAAATTTACCGTTTTTTTGCACAAATCCCTGCGTTTTTATGGAAAAATTGAAGAAATCCATTATTTTTGTATGTTTAAACGAGATAACCACATACTATGAAGAATGTCCTTGTGATTGGCTCGACGGGCCAGATCGGTTCCGAGCTCACGATGAAAATCCGCCGCGAAATTGCCGGCAGTACCGTTGTCGCCGGTTACATCCCCGGAGCGGAGCCGAAGGGAATCCTCCTGGAAAGCGGTCCGGCCGAAGTGGCGGATGTCCGCGATGCGAAGGCCCTCGCCGAAATCGTCGACAAGTACCAGATCGACACGATCTACAATCTCGCTGCGCTGCTGTCGGCCGTCGCCGAACGCAAACCGTTGCTGGCCTGGGACATTCAGATGAACGGTTTGATCAACATTCTCGAAGTTTCGCGCGAAAAGGGTTGCGCCGTCTTTACGCCCTCCTCGATCGGTTCCTTCGGTCCGGAGACCCCGCGCGTCGATACCCCGCAGGACACGATCCAGCGTCCGCGCTCGATGTATGGCGTGACGAAAGTCTCCACCGAACTCCTGAGCGACTATTATTTCTATAAGTATGGCGTCGATACCCGTTCGGTCCGCTTCCCCGGCCTGATCTCGAATGTAACCCTGCCCGGCGGCGGCACGACGGACTATGCCGTGGAGGTGTATTACAGCGCCGTCAAGGGCGAAGAATTCGTCTGCCCGATCGGCCCCGGAACTTATATGGATATGATGTATATGCCGGACGCGCTGAAAGCGGCCATTGACATTATGATAGCCGATCCTTCCCGCCTGGTTCACCGCAATTCCTTCAACATCGCTTCGATGAGTTTCGAGCCGGAACAGCTCTTTGCCAAGATACGCGAATACATCCCTTCGCTCAAGGTCCGCTACGAGGTTGACCCTGTCCGTCAGGCGATTGCGAACTCCTGGCCGGACAAGATGGACGACAGCTGCGCCCGGAAGGAATGGGACTGGAAGCCGAGCTTCGATATGGATTCGATGACGCGCGATATGATCGACGCCCTTCGGAAGAAATTGCAGATTTCTTAAAGACTGAAAGCGCCGAGCTGCAATTTGCTTACAATTTGAAAGTAATCCGGTTTTCTCTCGTTGAAAACCGGATTTTTTTGAGCGATTTGTATAGATATTCGGGGCTTTTATTCATTAGGAAAAAATTTTCTTTTCCTTAGAAGGTCTGAATATCAAGACTTTTAGCCGATATTAAAAAATTTTCAAAATTTTTCTGAAAAAATTTGCAGAATAAAAAAAAAGCTGTACCTTTGTACCCGGGTTGAGCCAGTAGGGTTCTCTTACCTGACTCAATCTATTGGTTATTAGTTTTAGTGTTATTAATTATGTGGTTAGTATGAGCGTCCGCCTGTGAAGGCCGAAGCTCATTTTTTTTGCGCGTTGCGCAAAAAAATAAGCTCGATTTATATTGAGGGGGCGGACCCCCTCAAACACCCCTGGGGCGCTTCGCTTCGGAATCCTTGCGCAAAAAAAAACGAGCTCGATTTATATTGAGGGGGCATACTCCCTCAAACTCCCCTGAGGCGCTTCGCTTCGGAATCGCTTCACACCGCCGACTGGTTAACTCTCCGTACACCGTCGGAGGGGGTACAAGCGATGTACCTCCTCCGACAAAAATGGCCGTTTTTGCTTGAGGCGGTCCCGACGATGGACCTCCTCGGACAGTGACCTTTGGAGCGGAGCTTGCAAATAGTCGTGGTAGACAAGATGCCCCGGTATGAGATGCCCGGTCAAGCCGGGCATGACGTTCAGGCGAGCCGGGCATGACGATCAGCCAAGCCGGGTATGACGGGTTCGTCATTCCCGACCCCGATCGGGAATCTCAGGGTGACGGAGATGTCCGGTATGAGATGCCCGGTCAAGCCGGGCATGACGATCAGCCAAGCCGGGCATGACGATCAGTAAGCCGGGTATGACGGGTTCGTCATTCCCGACCCCGATCGGGAATCTCCGTCACTTGACTAGACCGGTGTCGGGCTGCTTGGCTTACGCCAGCATCGCATCGGCGAGGGCCTCCAGTGCGGGAGCATCGGAGGCCTTCATTGTGCTGCGAAGGGTCACGACCGGCTCGACGACGGTGACGTCTTTCATCGCGGCGAAGGCTTCCTTCATAATACGGGCGGCGGCGGGAGCCCAGCTGCCGTTCTCAATGAGGCCGACCCGGCGCTGCTGCCAGGCCTTCGCGGTGAGGATGTGCAGGAAGTTCGCGGCCGGCGTGAAGAGACCGCCATCATAGGTTGGGGCGGCGAGGACCAGCTTTCCGTAGCGGAAGGCATCTTCGATGGCCTCGGCCATATCGTCGCGGCAAAGGTCGGCCGTCGCGACCTTCGGGCAGCCTTTCGCCTTCAGGATGTCTGCTAGGCGCAGCGCTGCGGCCGCCGTACCGCCGTGCATCGACGCGTAGGCGACGAAAACGCCCTCTGTCTCAACACCGTAGCTACTCCAGGTCTGATAGAGGCTCAGGTATTCGCCCAGGTTCTCGCGAAGGATCGGACCGTGCAGCGGGCAGATGACGGCAGGGGAGAGCGGCAACACTTTTTTCAGCAGTGTCTGCACCGGCTGGCCATATTTGCCGCAGATGTTGAAGTAGTAGCGACGCGCCTCGCAGGCCCAGTCGCCATCCTCCTCGCCGAAGTAGCCGCATTTCGACAGTGCTCCGAACTTGCCGAAGGCATCGGCGCTGAAAAGCGTCTTCGTCGCGGTCTCGAAGGAGACCAGCACCTCCGGCCAGTGTACCATCGGCGCCGCCATAAAGCGCAGCGTATGGGCGCCCAGCGGGAGTTCGTCTCCTTCTTTTACGACCATCGTGCGCGCAGCGAAATCGACGCCTTCGTGGAACTGCCCGAGGAACTGGACGGCCTTTGCAGAGGCCACCAGCGTCAGCGTGGGCCATTTTCCGAGGGCCCAGACGATCAGGCCCGAATGGTCCGGCTCGACGTGATGGGCCACCAGATAGTCCGGCGTCTTGCCCGCGAGCGCGGCTTCGAGGTTCGCCTTCCAGGCCTCGCCCGTAGCAGCGTCCGTCGTGTCGAGGATCGCGATTTTCTCGTCCTCGATCAGGTAAGAATTGTAGGCCATTCCTTCCGGAACGGCATATTGTCCTTCGAAAAGATCCAGCTCAAGGTCATCGACCCCGATGTAGCGGATCCCTGGGAGAATGTTCTGAATCATAGGAATAGGGCTGTTCTTGAATTTGCCTGCGAAGTTAGCAAAAAGTTTCGGTTATCCGAGCAGTTTCATCAGGGCGCGGTCGGAGGTTTCGCCGGTGAGGGTGGTGATGTGTGCCTTGAGGCGGGCGAGGGATGCTTCGGGGCTGTGTCCGACGTCGAGCGGGTTGCGCGGGGCGGAGGTGTCCAGGCCGAGTGCGCGGGCAGCAAAAGAGGGGAGACCCGGGGCGGGCGTAGCCGAAGGGCCAGGGGCAGGCGTACCCGATGGACCCGGGGCCGAAGCCCCATCGGAGCCGCGCAGAACCGCCGCATCGGATTCGCTCCGGGCCGCCCCGAAGAGCGCTTCCGGGCGGCAGAAGGAGGCCACCTGCCAGCCGCTGTAGCGGAGATCCGCACCGCGATAGACCCGGATCAGGTCGCCCGTCACCACGCGACACTGCAGCTGCAGACGCGTGATCTGCGCATCGGCGGCGGCCTTTTTGACCCCGAGGAGGGCCCGGACCTCGCGGATGGTGATGCTGCCGTGCGCGTCGATATAGTCGAGAATCTGCTGCTGGGCCTCGTCCGGGACGTATTTCGGGAGGCTATGGCGGTAGTTGCGCAGCTCCGCATACCAGGGCACGGTCGCGAAGGCGGCCTTCCCGCCGAGCAGGAATTTCCCGTAGGCGATGTCGCCGCTGCGGACGCATTCAATCTTCCAGTCCCAGGGTCCGAGCGTCGCGCCATCGTCCCCGTCGAACCAGAACTGCGGCGGGGTGTGCTCCTCGACGGAGTAGCCCCGGATCGCGTTCTCGAAAAAGGGAACGATCCCCAGCGCGCGGACCGTCCGGATCATCGACTCCGCGTCCACGATGCCGGGGGCGGAAGGATTCCCTGCGTGTTTGATGATGCTCATACTACAAATATATACATATTATTGCAAAAAACTCCGTATCTTTGCCCGGTTTACCAAACATTGAAGAAAAATGGAAGACAATACACCGAAGAAACCCCAGCAGCTGAGCATCGAGATCAATCCGCAGGTCACCAAGACCGCCTACTCGAATCTCGCCATCATTTCGCACTCCGCGAGCGAATTCGTCATCGACCTCGCCTCCAACCTTCCCGGTATGCAGAAGGCCGTCGTCGAGAGCCGGATCATTATGACCCCGGAGCACGCAAAACGGTTGCTCAACGCGCTGAATGACAATATTATGAAGTACGAGAACCAGTTCGGCCCGATCCGCCTGGCCGGCGGCGGTCCGCGCCCGGGTTCGACCTTCAACCTCGCCGATTTCAACCCCGGCGGCAATAAATCCTAACCTGTCATTCCGAGCGCAGCGAAGGAATCTAACTATGACCGATCTGAAAGACATCAGGGCCTTCGCCTTCGACGTGGACGGCGTGGCCACCGACGGGAAAATCCTCTGTCTTCCCGACGGCGACCTGCTGCGGCAGTTCGACGCCAAGGACGGCTTCGCGATCCGGATGGCCGTGATGAACGGTTACCCGGTCGGCGTTATCACCGGCGGCCGCTCCGAGAGCATACGCAAGCGCTTCGATACCAGCGGTGTACCCGCCGAGGATGTCTATCTCGGCAGCCGCGACAAGATGGCGGATTTCCGCCATTTCTGCGATCGGCACGGCCTGCGTCCGGAGGAGGTGATGTACTTCGGCGACGACCTTCCCGACCTCGCTGTCATCCAGGCCGCGGGGGTGGGCGCCTGTCCCGCCGATGCGGTCGAAGAGGTCCGGGAAGCCGCGGACTACGTGTCCCCGAATCCCGGCGGCGCGCAGTGTCTCCGGGAGGCGATCGAGAAGGTGCTCCGGCTTCAGAACCGCTGGGTCTTCGAGACAGCCGAGTACAAGAAACGCTTCTAGGAATGGACCTGAAAGGCAAACGCATTATCCTCGCGAGCGGTTCCCCGAGACGGCGGGAGCTGCTCGCTGGCTTAAACATTGATTTTGAGGTTGATACAAAGAACAACTTCGACGAGAAGTTTAGCCCCGACACGCCCTTTGCCGAAGTCCCTGCGCTGATGTCGGTAGGGAAGTCCCACGGCTTTCATCGGCCCCTCCGGGAGAACGAGATTCTGATCACCGCCGACACGATGGTCATCCTCCCGGCGGATGCGCGCCATCCAGGCGAAATCCTCGGCAAACCGAAGGACCGCGCCGACGCCTGCCGGATGCTCCGCGACCTCTCCGGGCGCGAGCATCAGGTTGTTACCGCTGTCACCCTCCGCAGCACCGAAAAGGAGGAAACCTTCTCCGTCTCTACTGACGTATGGTTCAAGGCGTTAACCGACGATGAAATCGCCTATTACGTCGATACCTTCAAACCCTTCGACAAGGCCGGCGCCTACGGGATCCAGGAATGGATCGGCTACGCCGGCATCACCCGCATCGACGGCTCCTACTACAATGTCGTCGGTTTTCCCGTCCAGCGGGTCTATACCGCCCTCCAGCGCTTTGTCTAATCGCAAATAATTGTTTATATTTGTAGGTTTAAATGCAAATTATAACTTACAGATATGAGCGAACTCTCCGCAAAGTACAATCCCGCTGAGGTGGAAGACAAGTGGTACGCCGACTGGACGGCCAAGAAGTACTTCCACAGCGAACCGAACGAAAAGCAACCCTATACGATTGTGATCCCGCCGCCGAACGTGACGGGTATCCTCCATATGGGCCACGTGCTCAACAACACCCTCAATGACGTGCTCATCCGCAAGGCGCGTATGGACGGCAAGAACGCCTGCTGGGTCCCCGGCACCGACCACGCCTCCATCGCGACCGAATCGAAGGTCGTCGCCCGTCTCAAGGAGCAGGGCATCAAGAAAGAAGACCTGACTCGCGAGGAGTTCCTCCAGCACGCCTGGGCGTGGAAGGAAGAGCACGGCGGCATCATCCTGCAGCAGCTCCGCAAGCTCGGCTGCTCCTGCGACTGGGACCGCACCCGCTTCACGATGGAGCCCGCCCTGAGCGAAGCCGTGATCAACACCTTCGTCCATTTCTACCGCAAGGGTTGGATCTACAAGGGCGTCCGTATGGTCAACTGGGACCCCGAGGCGCTGACGGCCGTGAGCGACGACGAAGTGATCCATAAGGACACGAAGAGCCATTTCTACCACCTGCGCTATTACATTTCCGACGGCGCCGGGCATCCGACCGACCAGTTCCTGGTGATCGCGACGACCCGTCCCGAGACCATTATGGCCGATGCCGCGATCTGCGTCAACCCGAATGACGAGCGCCACCACTGGCTCCGCGGCAAGAAGGTCCTCATCCCGCTGATCAACCGCGAGATCCCTGTCATCGAGGACGACTACGTCGAGATGGACTTTGGAACCGGCTGCCTCAAGGTGACCCCGGCCCACGACGTGCACGACTATGAAATCGGCCTGCGGCACAATCTGCCGGTCCTCGAAATCATCGACGACCACGGCCGCCTGAATGAAAAGGCGCAGATTCTCGTCGGCGAAGACCGTTTCGTCGCCCGCAAGAAGATCGTCAAGATGCTCGAAGAAGCCGGCAACCTCGTCAAGGTCGAGGAATACATCTCCCCGGTCGGCTACAGCGAGCGCACCGACGCCGTCATCGAGCCGAAGCTCTCCGCGCAGTGGTTCCTCAAGATGGAAAGCCTCGCCAAGACGGCCCTCGAGACCGTCGAGAGCGGCCGCACCCGCTTCATTCCCGAGCGCTATATCAATACCTACCGCCATTGGATGGAGAATGCCCGCGACTGGTGCATTTCCCGGCAGCTGTGGTGGGGCCAGCGCATCCCGGCCTGGTACCTCCCGGACGGACAGATCGTCGTCGAGCCGAATGCCGAAAAGGCCCTCGAAGCGGCCCGGAAGATCAACCCGGACCTCACCGCCGCCGACCTGCGGCAGGATGAGGACGTGCTCGATACCTGGTTCAGCTCCTGGCTCTGGCCGATCTCCGTCTTTGATCCCGAGATGCCCGGCCATCCGGACCACAAGCCGAACGCCGACCTGGCGTACTACTACCCGACCAGCGACCTCGTGACCGGCCCGGACATCATCTTCTTCTGGGTGGCGCGTATGATTATGGCCGGCGAGGAGTTTATGGGCCGCGAACCCTTTTCCAACGTCTATTTCACCGGCATCGTCCGCGACAAGCTCGGCCGCAAGATGAGCAAGACCCTCGGCAACAGCCCGAACCCGCTCGATCTGATCGAGAAATATGGCGCCGATGCCGTCCGTATCGGTATGCTGCTGTGCTCAAGCGCCGGCAACGACATCCTCTACGATGAGTCGCAGATCGAGCAGGGCCGCAACTTCTGTAACAAGATCTGGAACTCCTACCGCCTCATCAAGGGCTTCGAAGTGGATCCTTCCGCCCAGCCTTCCGAGGCGCAGCGCGTTGCCGTCCGCTGGTTCCGCGCCCGCCTGAGCCAGGTCATCGCCGAGGTGGAAGACCATTTCTCGAAATTCCGCATCAGCGACGCCCTGATGGCGACCTACCGCCTCTTCTGGGACGACTATTGCTCCTGGTACCTCGAGGCGATCAAGACCCCGTTCGTCGATGGCAAGGCGCAGCCGATGGACCCGGAGACGCACGCCGCGACCCTGGGCTTCTTCGATGCGCTGCTCCGGATGATCCATCCGATTATGCCGTTCATCACCGAGGAGCTCTGGCAGAACCTCGCTCCGCGGGCGAAGGACGAGACCATTATGTACGCTCCGACCCCGAAGGCCGGCGATCCGGACAAGGACTTCACCGAGGCCTTTGCCGTCGCCGAAGCCGCCATTATGAACATCCGCGGCATCCGGCAGCAGAAGAATCTCTCGCCGCGTGAGCCGCTCCGCCTGCTCGTGCAGGGCGCCTTCCTGCCTGAGATGGCCGCCATCGTCCAGAAGCTGGCCAACGTGTCGGCGGTCGAGGTGGTCGAAAGCCTCGGAGAAGGGGAGGGCGTCGGCTTCATCGTCGGCACGACGCAGATGTTCGTTCCGCTGGAGGGCCTCGTGAACGCCGCCGAAGAGATTGAAAAGGCGGAGAAGGATCTGGCCTACCAGCAGCGCTTCCTCGCGGGCGTCCGGGCGAAACTCGCCAACGAAAAGTTCGTTGCGCACGCGCCCGAGGCCGTTATCGCGAACGAAAGGAAGAAGGAAGCGGATGCGCTTTCCCGTATCGAGAGTCTGGAAAAACAGCTTAAAGCCCTGAAGGGATGATGTACTACGAAGCGGAGTTCCCGGTCCGTTACTACGAGACCGATCAGATGGGCGTGGTCCATCACTCCAACTATATCCGTTATTTTGAGATCGCCCGGAACCGGATGATGGCCGACGGCGGCTTTCCGATCGAAGTCTGCGAGCGGGAGCAGCACGTGCTGACCCCGATCGTGTCGGTTGAATGCCATTTCCGGCATCCGGCCCGGATGGGGGATACGCTCCGCGCCGTCGCGATGATCGACAACCTGCCTATGGCTAAGCTTATTGTCCGTCAGGCGGTTTACAACCAGGATGGCGTGCTCTGCGCCGACGGCCAGGTCGTTCTCGGCTTCCTCGACGCGGAAACCTTCCGCCCGGTGCGTTGTCCCGAACCCCTGCTGGATATGATTGCCGCCCATCTGGGCGACCGGTAAAAGCCCCGTTATGATCTCGCTCAGTGACGTAAGCCTTTCCTTCGGCAGTTTCACGCTGCTGGACGGGATCGGCTTCCACATCAGCGAGAACGACCGGATCGGCCTGGTCGGCAAGAACGGCGCCGGGAAATCCACCCTGATGAAGCTCATCTGCGGGCTCGAGACGCCGACTTCCGGCCGTATCGACCGGCCCGCCGGCGTGCGCATCGGCTACCTTCCGCAGCTGATGGAGCACCACCGGGGCCGCACGGTCCTCGAGGAGGCGATGACCGTCTTCGAGGAGATCCGGGAGCTCGAGCGGGAGATGGACCGCATCAACGCCGAGCTGGCTGAGCGGACGGATTACGATACGCCCGGCTACGCGGCGCTGTTGGACCGCCTGAACGCCGTCAGCGACCGCCTCGCCCTCGAAACCGGAGAATCTCCGGAGGCGCAGGCGGAGCGGACCCTGATCGGGCTCGGCTTCCGGGACGAAGATTTCAACCGGCCGACCGAGACCTTCAGCCAGGGCTGGAATATGCGCATCGAGCTGGCGAAGATCCTGCTTTCCCGCCCGGACGTGCTCCTGCTCGACGAGCCGACCAACCACCTCGACATCGAGTCCATCGAATGGTTCGAGGACTACCTGAAACGTCAGTTCCGGGGGGCGCTGCTGCTCGTTTCGCACGACCGGCGCTTCCTCGACAATGTCACGACACGTACCGTGGAGATCCTGCTCGGCAAGATCCACGACTACAAAGTCCCTTACAGTCAATATGTTTCGCTGCGCGCCGAAAGGATGGCGCAGCAGGTCGCCGCGTATGAGAACCAGCAGCGGATGATCGAGAAGACGGAGGATTTCATCAACCGTTTCCGCTACAAGCCGACCAAGTCCAACCAGGTCCAATCCCGGATCAAGGCCCTCGAGAAGCTCGAGCGGATCGAGGTCGAGGCGGAGGACCGCTCGGCGATGAGCGTCAAGTTCCCGCCGGCACCCCGGAGCGGCGACGTGGCCTACAGCGCCCGCGACCTGACCGTGGGTTACCCGCAGAAGGTCGTTTTCCGTCACGCGGACATCGAGATCCGCCGCGGCGAGAAGGTGGCCCTCATCGGGCGCAACGGCGAAGGCAAAACGACGCTGATGCGCGTGATCACCGGCGAGCTCGAACCGATGGAAGGGGAGTCCCGGCTCGGCCACAACGTCAGCGTCGGTTATTTTGCGCAGAACCAGGAAGACGTGCTGGATCCGAAGGAAACGGTCCTGAGCACCCTGGAGTCCATCGCGACGGTCGATACGCGCAGCCGGCTCCGCGACATTCTCGCCGCCTTCCTCTTCAAGGGGGAGGACATCGAAAAGCGGGTGAGCGTGCTCAGCGGCGGCGAGCGGGCGCGGCTCGGGATGGCTAAGCTGATGCTCCGCAGCTGCAACCTGCTGGCCCTTGATGAGCCGACGAACCATATGGACATCCGCTCGAAGGACATTCTCAAGCAGGCGCTGCGGGCTTACGACGGGACCCTGGTGGTCGTTTCGCACGACCGCGACTTCCTCGACGGGCTTGTGGACAAGCTCTACGAATTCCGGGACGGGAAGGTCCGGGAACAGCTCGGGACCGTCTCCGACTTTCTCGAGCGGCGCAAGATCGAGACCCTCCAGGAGCTTGAGCGCCGTTTCGGGGCGCAGCCTTCCGGCAAGTCGGAGGAAAAGCTCCGCCTGCAGGAAGCCTTCGAACAGAAGAAGGCGGATACGAAGGAGCAGCGCCGCCTGCGCAACCGGGTGGAGCGGCTTGAAACGGAGATTTCCGCCCTGGAGCAGCAGCTTTCGGACTGCGAGACCGCCCTCGGGCAGACGACCGACCACGCCGAGGTGATGCGCCTGTCGGGCGAATACCTGCAGATCAAAGACGCCCTCGAGGGGAAGACCGCGGAGTGGGAACGGGCGATGGAAGAAATGGAAAAGAACCAATAAAGCTTACCGCATATGAAAACGACTCTTCTTCGAAACCTTATCGCCCTCGCGGCAACGGCCCTTCTTTTTTCGGACTTTTCGGCCGCGGCGCAGGTAGACCAGAAAAAGCAGACCTATGAATCCTTCTCGAGCATTACCGTACGGAATGATTTCGAGGCGACGCTCACTCCGGGCAAGGAATACAGCGTCACCGTGACGACGGAGGAAGACCTGCTGCCGTATGTGCAGGTGAGCGTCGTCAGCCGCTCGCTCGACATCTCGCTGGCGAAACTCCCGAAGGAGCTCAAGAAAAAGTACAAGGGCAAGAACGCCCCTTCCTTCAAGGTCGATATCACGGCGCCTGAGGTCGCCTCCGTCAGCCTTGAGGACAATGCGGTCCTGACGACCGCTTCCGAAGTATCGGCCAAGCAGTTGACCCTCAGCCTCGGTGGCAAGAGCCGGATCCGGCGTTTCGATGCGCAGGTCGAGGGCAAGGCGTCGATTATGTTGGCCAAGAGTGCCACCGGTGAGGTAACCCTGTCGGCTGATCAGCTGAGCGTTTCGGCCTCCGGCAGCGCTTCGCTCCGGGTTTCCTATGAGGTGGAGACCCTGGCTTCCTTTGCGCTCAAAAACGTCGCCCTCATCTCCGCCAGCGGTAACAGCGAGAAGGTCAACCTGTCGGCGGAGGGCTCGTCCAAACTGAGCCTCAGCGGCACGGCGAAGGAGCAGCTGGATGTGAACGCGGACGGCTCCGCCAGCCTGGACGCTCTGCACCTGAGCGTTCCGAATGCGAAGGTCGTGATGACCGGCGGCACCCTCATCGAGGCGGCGAGCGAAACCTTGTCGATGGACCTTTCCGGCCGCAGCAGCCTCGTTTTCGACAAGAACCCCGTGCTGACGATCGTCGCGATCAAGACGTCTTCGGTCAGCCATTACTCCATCCGTTAGAATGGCGAAACAGATTCTCTATCAGCTTCTTCCGCGGCTCTGGGGGAACGGTCGTTTCAGCGCCGTCGATCCGGCCTTCCTCGGCTATCTCCGGGATACGCTCCGGGTCGATACCGTCTGGTACACCGGCGTGATCCGGCACGCGACCCGGAAGGCGGACAGCCTCTGTCACCCGTCGAAAGTCGTCAAGGGCGAGGCGGGTTCCCCGTATGCGATCACCGATTATTACGACGTCAATCCCTATCTGGCCGATGATCCCGCACATCGGATGGAGGAGTTCGAGGCGCTGATCGCCCGGACGCACGAAGCCGGTCTTCGCTGTATCATCGACTTCGTGCCGAACCACGTCGCCCGTGAATACGAGGGGACGATGACCCCGGCTCCGGAGCGCCCGCTCGGGGCGGATGATGACCCCACGGAGCACTGGAAGCCCGAAAATGACTTCTATTACTATCCGGGCGAGGCCCTGCACCTGCCGGTCGAGGCGGATGGATACGCCGAGTTTCCGGCTCGGGCGTCGGGTAACAGTTTTACCCCATACCCTTCGGAAAACGACTGGTATGAGACCGTCCGGATCAACTACTGCGACTTCCCGACGCCGACCTGGGAGAAGATGCGCGAGATCGTGCGCTTCTGGGCCCGCAAGGGGGTGGACGGCTTCCGCTGCGATATGGTCGAGATGGTTCCGCCCGCGTTTATGCAGTGGCTCATCGCGACCGTCAAGCAGGAGTTTCCGCAGCTGCAGTTCATCGCCGAGGTCTATGAGACCGGGAAGTATGCGAGCTATGTCGGCGGCGTCGGCTTCGACCTGCTCTACGACAAATCGGGCCTCTATGACCGGCTCCGCGCGATTACGGAGGGGACGGAGAGCGCCCGCAGCATCAGCTGGAACTGGCAGATGCTCGGCCCCCTGCAGCCGCATATGCTCAATTTCCTCGAGAACCACGACGAGCAGCGCATCGCCTCCGACTTTTTCGCCGGGAGTCCCGCCCGGGGGTATGCCGCCCTCGCGGTGTCGCTCCTGCTGAACGATGCGCCCTTTATGCTTTATTTCGGGCAGGAAATCGGCGAGCGGGGGATGGACAATGAGCCCTTCAGCGGCGTCAATGGCCGGACCTCGATCTTCGACTGGTGGACGGTCGCTTCACTGGAGCGGCTGGGGAAATGGATCCATAGCGCGCACCGCGGCGGCCTGACCCGGCCCGAACGGGAGGTGCTTTCGCACTACCGGGCCCTGCTGGAGCTCTCACGCCGGCCCGCCTTTGCCTCGGGGAAGACCTTCGACCTTTGTTATTGCCAGGATGGGGCCTTCAACCCCGACCGGGATTTTGCCTTCCTGCGCAGCGACGGGAAGGAAGTATGGGTCGTAGCGGCGCATTTTGACGAGGCCCCTGCGACGCTTACCCTGCGCATCCCGGAGGAGGCCGGCCGCTTCCTCGGCGTGTCGCTTCCCGGGGAGGTTCGCCTTGAGGCGGTTCCGCCCTTTGATGCGGCGATCCGGCAGATTTTGTAGGATTATTTGCGACTTTGCGCCTTTTTTCCTACTTTTGAAAGCATATGAAAAGATCATAACATTCAAACCTTACGCATATGAAAAAATTATTTTACGCCCTCCTGGCCACTGTGGCCCTGACTTTCGCCCTTTCTGCCTGCACGGGCAACGAAAACAAGCCTACGCCGGTCGACACGCTGATGGATAAGATGGTCGAGCTCGTCGATTTCTCCCGCAGCATTCAGGATAAGGTTGAGATGCAGACGACGGAGAACATCAAGGTGATGATGGACAAGATGACGGAGCTGAAGGAATTCGCCAAGGAAAACGCCGAGTATGTGCTCACCGACCTGGACCGCGCGAAACTCAAAGCCTTTATGAAGGAGTCCGGCGACAAGCTGGGCATCAATCCCACGGAGAAGGATCTGGAGGAGACCGATAACTTCAAGACCCTGCAGGACATCATTGATTCGATGGGCCTCTAAAATCCCGTGACGCCCTTAAGCAACACACAGATCAAGCTGATCCGCAGCCTCGCGCGAAAAAAAGAGCGCGAGGCTTGCGGCCTTTTTGTCGTGGAGGGTGAAAAGCTCGTCACCGAGGCGCTTCGCTCCGGCTGGGAGGTCACGGACGTGTACCGCCTGGAGGAGATAGGGGAGAAGGCGATGGAGCGCATCAGCCTCCTAAGTTCGCCTTCGCCGGCCCTGGCGCTGGTGCGCATTCCCGCTCCTGCACCGCTGGCCCTGCCGGATAAAGGGCTGTACCTCGCCCTCGACGGCATCCGCGACCCGGGCAATCTCGGGACCATCCTCCGGATCGCCGACTGGTTCGGTATCGACGGGGTCTTCCTGTCGCCCGATACGGCCGATCCTTTCAATCCGAAGGTCGTGCAGGCGACGATGGGGGCCCTGTTCCGCGTGCCCTTCCATACGGCCGCGATTCCGGAGCTTTGCCGCGCTGTCGCTGCCAAGGGCGGTCGCGTCTTCGGCACCTTCCTCGACGGAGAGAATCTCTACCGTCGGGATCTTTCGGACGGGGCGGAGGCTCCGGCGCTGATCGTCATCGGAAACGAGGCGAATGGCATTTCTGCCGAAACGGCCGCTGCGGTCACGGATCGGCTCTTTATTCCGCCCTTCCCGATCGATGATCCCGGCTCCGAATCCCTGAACGCCGCGGTGGCAACGGCCGTTACCGTCGCCGAATTCCGCCGCCGGCAGCAAATCCTCTGACGATGCGTTTCTCCACGGGTATACGCTTTCTCCTTTTTGCGGCAGCGGGCCTTTTTGCGGCCTCCTGCAGCACGACGCGTCTGCTCGAAAAGGGGGAGTACCGTCTCGAGGGGAACATCATTGAGATCGAGGGACCGGATGCGGACAGCTTCCGCGATCCGGATCTCGAGTCCTACATCCGTCAGCAGCCGAATACCTCGCTTGTGATGGGCTGGAGCCCGCTGCTGAACATCTACAACTGGTCCGGCCGCAATCCGGACAAATGGATCAACAAACTGATCCGCAGCCTCGGCGAAGCGCCCGTGGTCTATGATCCCGACCTCGTCCAGGTCTCGGCCGACAACCTGCAGAACCACCTCGAATACCTCGGCTGGTTCGGCTCTCGTGTCGAGGCCCGTCCGGACGATCCGAAGAAAAAGCGCGTCCGGGTGCGCTATACGATCCATCTGGGGCAGCGCTATCCGATCAGCCGGATCGATTACGACCTGCCTACGCGCGGCAGTTTTGCTGAGGACTTTTTAGCCGACACGGCCTCCATTACCATCCGTCCCGGTTCCTGGCTCTCTGAATCCGCCCTCGCCGCCGAGAGCGAGCGTTCGGCCCGGGCGATGCGCGACAAGGGCTATTTCGGCTTTACGCAGACCCATTATGCCTTCCTCGCGGACACCCTGACCCATCCAGGCGAGGCCATTTTGCGTTATCAGGTGCTCGAGCATTCCCGCAATGAGAGCGATCCCGCAGGTGCGGCCCGGGAGCTTAGGCCTTATCATTTCCGCAATGTAACGATCTCCTATCCGGAGACGATGCATTTCCGTGATCGCTACCTTCGCAAGGTGAACGGGGTTATCCCGGGTGCGCCGTACAGCGAGACCGTGGCCTCGAACACCTATTCCCGCCTGTCTTCGATCCGCTTTTTCAATTCGGTCAACCTTGAGATGACGCCGGATGATTCGGCGGGCGTGGACTGTCAAATTCACTTGACGCCTTCGAATCCGAACGGCATCCGCTTCGGCATCGAGGCTTCGACGAATTCTACGGGCCTGGTCGGTATCTCCCCGCAGCTGAACTACTACCACAAGAATCTCTTCCACGGTGGGGAATGGCTGAACATCGGTCTGATGGGGAATTTCCAGATGAAGGTCGGCAAGCGCCTCAAACTGGACCGCGATGTGCACTCGACCGAATTCGGCGCCACGGCATCGCTCAGTTTCCCGCGTATTGTGGGCCTTCCGATCGCGCGATTCCGCGGCCGTACGATTCCGCGCACGAACCTGTCCTTCTCCTACAATTACCAAGACCGTCCGGAGTACACCCGCAACATCCTTTCGACGGCCTTCCAGTATTCCGGAAATCTGCAGGGTAAGTTCTTTTATCAGTTTGCTCCGGCGCAGCTCAGCATCGTCCGTCTGTATGACGTCGATCCGGACTTCGTGATGGCGATGGCGAACAATCCCTTCCTCCTGTACACCTATCTGGACCACTTTGACGCCGGCTCGAGCGTGATGCTCTACTACACGACCAACGCCGACGCCAACCCGACGACTTCGTACCACTATGCCCGGCTGCAGGTGGACGCCTCTGGCAATGTCCTCTCCCTGTTCAACCGCTGGTTCCCGAAGGACGAGGCGGGGCAGGGGATTATCTGGGATACGCCCTACGCTCAGTACGTGCGTCTGGAGGGCACGCTGGGGAAGACCTGGACCTTCGGTCGTGAGGACAAGCAGGCCATCGCGACGCGCGTTCTCGGCGGAATCGGTTTCGCGTACGGGAATTCGTTCTATATGCCGTTTGAGAAGCAGTTCTATGCGGGCGGCGCCGGCAGCCTTCGCGGCTGGCAGGCCCGTTCGGTCGGTCCCGGAACGAGTCCGATGCTCGGGAACTTCGTGATTCCGAACCAGACGGGCGACGTCCGTCTCGAAGCCAACCTGGAGTATCGTTTTCCGCTGTTCTGGCGTCTTCGTGGGGCACTCTTTGTTGATGCGGGCAATGTCTGGAACCGGGAGCAGACTTCTTATGAGGAAAGTGAGGTCCTGACGCTCAAGAACTTCGGCCGGAGCCTGGCCTGCTCCTGGGGCACGGGCATCCGCGTGGACCTCTCCTACATCCTCCTTCGCGTGGATATGGGCTTCCGCCTCCACGATCCCGCCAACGCCGACGCCCCCTGGCGCGCCCCGAACCACTGGTTCGACGCCAACGGCTACGCCATCCACTTCGGCGTCGGGTATCCGTTCTAGGGAGAACGGATACCATCGTCCTGCCCGGCTCGACCGAACGTCCTGCCCGGCTCGACTGATCGTCATGCCCGGCTTGACGAAACGTCATGCCCGGCTTGACCGGGCATCTCATACGCTAGGAACATCTTGTACACTTCGCTATGCTTCCGTCGTCAGCTACAGCGCGAAGGCCGTCAGCTCCGCTCCAAGGGTAGTGCCCGCAGCGGAACTCCGCTCACTTCGTTCGCTCCGGCCCCTCCCATTGTCTCCTGCGTCCCAGCTTCGCAGGAACTTGTATCCAACGGGCCCCTCCCCCTGCCCGTGTCCGGGGGTGGACACGCCCGCTGCAGGCACTACCCTTGCCCGCTACGCTGACGGCAAAAGAAAGCTGCGGCAACTTGGTGTTGATAATCAGTTACTTAACTACTTTACTTTCCCCGAAATCGAGGGAAGTAAAACATTTAACACATTGATACACAATAGCAAGTTGCCGCAGTGGTCCGGTCGGGAAAGATACATTTCGGCGTGCGTTAGGTTAACAATTCGCCAGCAGGTAACCGGCCAGTCCCGTTCCGCTTAAATGCAACCGGCGGACGCGAGGAAGGCCCTTTCACGGAGCCTCCCGCAGCGTCCTGACGGTTGCTTTTAAGCAATTGACACAGATTAGAGCCCGGAGCATTGACACACAGAATGCACCAGTGGCCGATATGCTGTCAATGCTCAGCCAAAATCAGCCATTTTTGCAAAAAACGACTGAGCATTGACACGGAATCGCCATTCTGTGCGTTCTAATTGTCAATGCTCTGAAAAACAGCGGCAGCAAGCGTAGCGGAGAGACTAAGATGTCCCGGTATGAGATGCCCGGTCAGGCCGGGCATGACGTTCAGTTGATCCGGGTATGACGTACAGTCAGGCCGGGCATGACGTCGTGAGGTCTTGCGCACCCGGCAGGCGGAGCACCCGGCGCAGCAAGAAAGAGAAGCTTACTTCTTATAATACTTCGGCCAGCAGCGGGTGAGGTAGTCGCGGAGGACGTCTTCGTGACGGTTGGGCTGGGGCTCGTAGAAGACGCGGCCGCGAAGGGCGTCGGGAAGGAATTCCTGATCGACGAAATGGCCCGGGAAATCGTGCGCGTACTTGTAGCCGTCACTGTAGCCAAGCTCTTCCATCAGGGAGGTCGGCGCATTGCGAAGGTGCAGCGGAACGCTCTGGTTGCCGGATCGGGAAACTTCCTCCAGCGCAGCTCCGATGGCCAAATAGGAAGCGTTGCTCTTCGGGGAAGAGGCAAGATAGACCGTCGCCTCGGCGAGGGGAATGCGCCCCTCCGGCATCCCGATCTTGCTGACGACATCGAAACAGGCATTTGCCAGCAGCAGGGCATTCGGATTCGCCAGGCCAATGTCCTCGGCCGCACTGATACACAGGCGCCGGGCGATGAACAGCGGATCTTCGCCGCCATCGATCATCCGCGCAAGGTAATAGACGGCCGCATTCGGGTCCGAGCCGCGGATGCTCTTGATGAAGGCCGAGATGATGTCGTAGTGCATCTCTCCGTCCTTGTCATAGACGGCGATGTTTTCCTGAATGCAGGAAGTGACGGTTGCATTGTCGATAACGATTGGGCCGGGCTTGCCGGCGAAGGAATCAACGACGATTTCGAGGACATTGAGCAGCTTTCGCCCATCGCCGCCGCTGAAGCGGAAAAGCGCTTCCGTCTCGCGGACCTCGATGGACCTTTCTTTAAGTATAACGTCCTCCGCCAAGGCCTTGTCCAGCAACTGCTTAAGATCCGCAACCTCCAGGGATTTCAGCACGAAAACCTGGCAGCGGGAGAGCAGGGGAGTGATCACCTCGAAAGACGGATTCTCCGTCGTTGCACCGATCAGGATGACCGTGCCGGCCTCGACGGCTCCGAGCAGGGCATCCTGCTGGGCCTTGTTGAAGCGGTGAATCTCGTCGATAAAGAGGATGGGGGCACCCTGCGTCGTGGAAAAGAGCCGTCCGCCCTTGGCCTTGTCGATCACCTCCCGGACATCCTTCACGCCCGCCGAAACGGCCGATAGGGTATAGAACTCCCGGTCCAGAGTCTTCGCGATGATGTGCGCGAGGGTCGTCTTGCCGACACCGGGAGGACCCCAGAGAATGAAGGAAGAGAGGTTTCCGCTTTCCAACATATTCCGGAGGATGCATCCTTCGCCAACGAGGTGGCGCTGACCGACATACGCGGCCAGAGACGAAGGACGCATCCGTTCCGGAAGGGGAGGGAGAAGCCTGGACGAGGTCTTTTCCATAATTTACTGCTTGATATGCACGTCGAGCTGCGGGAAGGGGAAGGATACGCCCCGTTTGGGCAGCTCAGTGTAGAGGGTTTCGTTCAGGTAGAAAAACACCGTCCAGTAGTCTGCGGATTTGACCCAGACGCGGACCGTGTAGCGGACGGCGCTTTCACTCAGTTCGGCGACAGCAACAAAGGGATCTGCAGCGCCTTCGGTCGAAGCGTCGAGCACGGCCGGATGCGTCCGGACGAGGTCGAGGATGGCCTCCTTCGCCTTTGCGGCATCGATCCCGTAGGAAATGCTCACGAGCTGGTCCACGCGGCGCAGCGGCATCGCGCTGAAGTTGTTGATGTTGCCATTCGCCAGGGCCCCGTTCGGGAGGATGACGACGCGGTTATCGATCGTCAGGAGCTTCGTGCTCGCGATCGTAACGGCCGTCACGGTGCCGGCATAGCCCTGTGCCTCGATGTAGTCGCCGGCCTTGAAAGGCTTGAAGGCCAGGATCATAATGCCGCCCGCGAAGTTCTGCACGGTGCCGCTCAGGGCCATACCAATCGCGAGGCCGCCGGCTGCGAGGAGGGCCGCCAGCGAGCTGGTGTTCAGGCCGAGGGCGCTGACGGTCAGGATGATGACGAGCACCCAGAGCGAGATGCTTACCAGGCTCAGCGTGAAGGTCGAGATGGTCTGGTCCGTGCCACGACGCTCGAAGCCCTTCCGCATCCCTTTCTTGATCCGGCGGATAATCCAGCCGCCGATAAGGTAGATCGCCAGGGCCGCCGCGACCTTGAGGCCGAAATGCACAGCCTCGGTAGCGAGTGAACTGAGAATCTCTTCCGCGGAACTCGTACTCAGGGTCTCCTTGATTTCGTGGAGGGCCGCCCGGGTGGAATCCTGGTTGGCCAGTTTGTTGACGATCGCCGGGGCTTCCGGGACCTGTTGCAGGAAAGGAATGAACATAAGGCTAGAATCCGAATAATCTGTTTACCTGTTTGACGATCTGCCCCTCCGGGAGGTCCGGGCTGAGGACCAGGTCGGGCATCGCCATAAAATAGCCGCCGGCCTTGGCGAGCTCTTCGCCGCCACCGGTGCAGTTGAGCATAATCGTCTCGTTCTTTTTCACGCTGCCGTCCTTGACCGCCATCGCGAGGGAGGCCACGGCGCAGGCTGCAGCCGAATAGATGTCGATGTGCTCGAGGGCGTTGAAGCGGCGCTTCCAGAAGTTGATCTCCTCATTGCTGACCTTGTACATATCGCCCTTGCTGTCGCTGAGCGCATCGAAAAGGCCACCTGCAAGGCTGTACGGGGGTTTGCGGTTGGAAAGGACCTTCGCGTCGATCTCCGCGGCCTTCATCCGGCCTTCCTCGGCGCTCATCGGGACGAGATCCCGGCTCTGCGCTTTCCAGGAGTCGTACATCAGCGTGAAGGGGGCATTCTGCGACACGTACAGGCGGGTTTTCTTCTTGCCGAAGCGCCCGTCTTCGATCAGGCGGAGGTTGTTCTCCCAGACGGCGATGGCGCCGGTACCGGAGCCGACGGCCTGGAAGTAAGCATCGGGCAGTTCACCGATCTCCTCGACGGCCGAGAGCAGGGTCGTGCCCATACCGTCGCGCCTGGCGATGTTCTTCGCGCCGCCTTCCGCCAGGTAGCGGGGGTCGGAGCAGAGCTTTTCGCCGAGGCGGATGGCATCGAAATAATCGGAGCCGCGCGGGGTCGAGATGATCTTCACGCAGGGACGGAGGCGCTTGTAGAACCACAGTGCGTCAATGTTGTCCTGCGGGATGCAGACCACCAGGGGAATGCCGTTGTCGGAGCAGACCTGCGCGAAGGCGCGGGCCGTGTTGCCGGCTGACTGGACGACGAGGACCTGGTCGCTGCGGCGGGGGAGACGGGCACAGACGGAATAAGCTTCCGTCGCCTTGAAGGAGCAGGTGCCGACTTCGGCGCCGATCTCCGGGGCGTAGCCCGTAAAGGTGATGTAGAGGTTGTTAAGGCCCAGTTCGCGTGCTAGACCGCGGCTCTTGTAAGTGACCGGACCCTGCGCGTTTTTCAGGATGCGCTGGATCGGAAGCCAGCAGGCGTAGCGGTAGATGCCCTGATAATCATCGCAGGGCGCGAATTCCTTCTGCGCATAGACGGCGCGAACGAGCGAGGGACCGCCCTTGTAGGCGGGATCGGCCAGGGTCCAACCCCCGTCCTCGAACAGGCGCCCGTCGGCGACGTTCATCAACTGGTACTCCGTCGGAGTGAATCGTTTTGCCATAATATCTTATAAATTAATTATTAACCAGGTCATATAGCCCGCCCAGCTGAGCAGGAGCAGGGCTCCGTCGAAGCGGTCGAGCTTGTTGTTGCGCCCCGTCCAGGAGGCGGTCACCAGCAGCACCCCAGCGAGCAACAGCACCCCGGCGTCGATGCGGTCCATCCCCGAGAAGGAGAGGGGCGTGATCAGGCCGGAAATGCCGAGGATCAGCAGGAGGTTGAAAATGTTCGAGCCGATGATGTTCCCGAGGGCAAGTTGGCCCTTCTTCTTCGCCGCGGCGACGATGCAGGTCGCCAGTTCGGGCAAGGAAGTGCCGATCGCGAGCACCGTGACGGCGATGAATTTGTCGCTTGCGCCCATCAGGCGGGCCAAGTGCGTCGCGTTATTGACAAAGAGCCGTCCGCCGAAGATCAGGGCCACGAGCCCGAGCAGGATCAGGAGGACGGACACGGCGAGGGAGGGGAGTTTCTTCCCTTCTTCAGTCTCTTCCGCCGCTCCTCCCGCCTTGAATTGATAGCAGATGTAGAGGACAAAGGCCAGCAGCAGGATCACTGCATCCAGCCGGCCGAGCCGGTCCTCGCCGAAGCCCAGCAGCGAGCCCGTCATTCCGAGGCCGAACACCAGCGCCGTGAAGCCCAGATGCATCGGGATGTCGATCCGCCGGTTCGACCGGGTGATCGCCATCGGGAAGATCAGGGCCGTGATCCCGAGCCCGAAGAGGGTATTGATCGTGTTGGAACCCACGACATTGCCGATCGCGATGTCGGCATTGCCCTCCGAGGCGCCGATCAGGCTGACCACCAGCTCCGGGGCGGAGGTGCCGATCCCGACGATCGTCATACCGATGACGAATTCGCTGATGCCGTAGCGGCGGGCGATCGCGGCGGCCCCGTCCACCAGTTTGTCGGCCCCGCCGACAATCAGCAGGAGCCCGACCAGCAGAAGCAGTATGACTTGCAGGGTTTCCATTTAGCTATTCCGCTTTTTCAGGGCAACGACATTCTCTACGTGCATCGTGTGCGGGAACATATCGACGGGCTGGACGGCCGTGATCTTGTATTCGGGCGCAAACAGGGCCAGATCGCGGGCCTGCGAGGCCGGGTTGCAGCTGACATAGACCATCCGCTGCGGCGCCGCGGCGAGGATGACCTTCGCGACGTCGGGATGGATGCCGGCCCGCGGGGGATCGAGGATGATCACGTCCGGATGACCGTGCTCCTTGATAAAGCGCTCTGTCAGAACGTCTTTCATATCGCCGGCGAAGAAACTGCAATTGGTGATGCCGTTCGCGGCGGCATTGAGCTTTGCATCGGCGATCGCCTCGGGGACGTACTCGATGCCGATCACCCGGGCGGCCTTCGCGCTGACGAACTGGGCGATCGTACCGGTCCCGGTGTAGAGGTCATAAACCGTCTCCGTGCCGGTCAGGGCTGCGAATTCGCGGGCGATGCCGTAGAGGCGCTCCGCCTGGAGGGAATTGGTCTGGTAGAAGGACTTCGGCCCGATCTTGAAGCGCAGGCCTTCCATTGTCTCGTAAATGGCGTCTTCGCCCTTGTAGAGGATAGGGGACTGGTCGGAGATCGAGTCATTCATCTTCTCGTTGATGACGTACCAGAGCGAGCTGATCTGCGGGAAAGCCGCCGCGACCGCATCGAGCAGGGCTTCCCGGCGGGGCTTGTCTTCGTGGGCGAAGCAGACGATGAGCATTACATTGCCTGCCTCGGTCGTCCGGACAAACATATTCCGGAAAAAGCCGCGGTTTTCGCGAATGTTATAGAATTCGTAGCCGTTATCGACGCAGAACTTCTTGATAAAGAGGCGAATAGCGTTGCTCGGCTCGGGCTGCAGGTGGCAATTCTCGATGTCCAGAACCTTGTCGAAGAACTTGCCGACGTGAAAGCCGAGGCCGACGCGCTCCGACTCCGGAAGCGTTGCGGGATCGACGCCTTTTTCGAGGAACCAACGCTGTGCTGAAGCGCTGAATTCCAGCTTGTTACGGTAGTATTCGGTACGGAGGGAGGGGAGGGTAGGACGGATCTCCGGGACCTCCAGATGGCCGATCCGGACGAGCTGGTCCTCGACCTGCTGCCGTTTGGCCTCGAGCTGTCGCTCGTACGGCAGAGGCTGCCATCTACAGCCACCACAGACCCCGAAATGCGCGCAGAAAGGCTCCAGGCGCTCAGGGGAGGGCGTTACGATCCGCTCGATCCGGCCTTCCATATAGTTTTTCTTCTTTTTGAAAACACGGATATCGACGACATCGCCAGGAACGGCGAAATCCACGAAGACGACGATGCCTTCATAATGGGTCAGCGCCTTGCCTTCAGCCGCTACAGCTTCGATGCGTATGTTTTCGATCAGCAGATCGATTTTCTTGCGTTTTGTCATAACTGACAAAGATAGCGATTTCTCTTGGATTCTCAAACAGGGTAGGGCTTCTCCCCTATAACTTAACATAATATAAATTGTATAACAACACATAGGGCGATTTTTGACAAAATAATTGTACGTTTTGCATAATTATTTGTACTTTTGTGCGATATAAGATTAACAGACAACCGAAATGAAAAAAGTTTTCGCAACCCTTGCAGCCCTTGCGGCCTTTGTCTCTGTCGCTTTTGCGCAGAACCCCGAAACCGTTCAGCCCGCTGCAACTGACTCGACCCTCGTCGCAGTTCCTGCCCCTCAGGATACCTGCTGTGTTGCTACGGATTCTACGACGGTTCACCCCATTGCTGACTACAAGGTCGAATGCCCCGAACTCGCCGACTCGACTGTCGCCCACAAGTGCAACGGGATCTGCCACGACAAACTGCTGGCGAACCACCTTTCCCTCGGTCTGACCCTCGGTCTTGACGGTATCGGCGCACAGCTCGCCCTCCCGCTCGGAAAGCATTTCAGCGTCCGCGCCGGTTACAGCTATCTCGGTTCCCTGACCAAGAGCCCGCGCGATCTCAGCGACGGTATGTTCAGCTCCCTGATTCCGGACGAAGAAGATCTTAAGTTCGATCTCAGCGGCGACGACGGCCGTCAAGTCAATCTGTATGACGTTCCTATTACGCTGAATCTCAATACTTTCGGCCCGAATGTGATGGTGGATTACTTCCCCTGGAAGAATGCGGGATTCCACCTGACCGCCGGTGCATTTTTCACCAAGGGCACCCTTCTCGCCGTCGATGCTGACGTTCACGAACAGCTCCGCGAAGACGAGTATGCCTCCCTCGGTATTTCCTTCAAGGACGTGGAAGACATCACGACCGATGAGAAGGGTGTGATGCATTTCGATATGCGGGCCAGTGGCTTCCGTCCCTATATCGGCATCGGTTTCGGCCGTCCGCTGAATATGAAGCACCGCGTCAGCGTCAACTTCGATATGGGCGTTGTCGTGCTCGGCTCCTCCGGCATCTATTCCTATAATTATGCGGGCAGAAGCGGTGTCGAAGATGTACAGATTACTTCGGCCAAGCTCGATAACGAGGATGACGGCATCCTCGACAAGATCGGCAAATTCCCCGTGTTCCCGATGATGAAACTTTCCGTTAACGTCCGTCTTTTCTAGAAACAACAAATTAATTTATTATACGATGAAAAAAAGTTTACTGATTCTCGCGCTTACCGCGCTGATGATCCCCGCCTTTGTTTCCTGCAGCAAGGATAGCAAGGATGAAAAGAAACCTGTGGCGCCTTCTTTCGAGCCGGCGAAGTATCAGGAAGAAGCCCTGAAGCTCACCCTCGTTCAGGGTCAGCAGGGTTCCGACCCTACCCCGGTCTCTGACATTCACTCGATCGAGTTCACCGAGTCTGGTCTCTATCTGGTCAAGAAACTTGAGAAGACCAAAGCTGATGAGAACTACATCTACATCACCGGTACCTATACCGTTAACGGCAAGACCTATGTGATGAACGGCTTCGGTTCGGTTACGATCGAAGGTGAAGGCGAGTCGGTTTCCGTAACGATCACGCAGGTTGATCAGGAGACGGGCAAAGAAGAGACCGTCGAAGTTACGGCTACTTCCGAGACCGCTGCTGAGCAGAATGATGTCTATCGTACCTGGAAGGTTGACGAGCTCTACATCAAGGTGACCGGCGGTAACCTCGATAAGGCGGGTGTTTCCAAGACCTTCAAGGGCTGCGACCTCAAGGAAATCTCCCAGTACCTGAAAGAGAACAAGGTCAACTTCGACGATGCCGATCTCGAGAAGTACAATGTCAAGGACATTACGATCTCCGGTTGCGGCACCTTTATGATCCAGTTCACCGCTGCCGATCCGTATATCGGCGAAAGCGATGTCAACAGCGGCAAGTTCAGCTATGACTTCTCCGCCAGCAACGGTGGTAACAAGATCATCAACGCCAAGGGTGACGGTTCGATCGAGTTCTATATGAACAAGCAGAATCAGGAGCGTTGCGCTCTGACCCTCAACGGTACCATTTCCGGTAACTCGACGACCTACGATTCGAAGATCGAGTTCCGCCTGAAAGCGGCTGAATAATCAGGAAAAAAACCTACCGGTGGCACTGGTCCACCGGATGGGCATAAATCTCCAGGAAGAGCTCCCGCAGCGTTTCGCTCGGGAGCTCTTTTGGTGCCCGGCCGAGCTGATGCGCGAGATAGACGTCGAAGCGGGCGGCTTCCTCCGGGCTGTAGTACGCGGCGAAACGCGCCTCCCCGTGGAGAAGGTCCCAGGCGCGGTAGTTCGTATCCCAGAGACGATAGCTGCCGAGGATGCGCGCATTGAGGACCTCGCAGAGGCCCAGATAACGCTCCGGCCTCGGGCGGGCGGCTGTCGTCTCGATCTCTTCGTCCGTGAGCGGGGCGCAGAATTCGAGATGGACCTTGCCCTTGGGTTGCAGAATGCCCGTAACAATGCTGTTCAGGTCTTCGCCGGGCTGCTTGACATACGGTATGCCCGAGCGCTTGCGGAGCCGTTCTATGGCCTTTAAAAGGTCGCAGGATTCGAACTGGTAGGAAATGCTGAGCGGAACGATGCGAAGTTCCTTGAAGGCGCCGGCGAAATCGGCCGGATCCCCGCTCATTCCGAGCATCTTGAGCAGCGCCTCTTCCGTGGTGTCGCGCCCGTCTTTCGTGCGGCCCTGCCGCTGCGCCAGCCAGACCGAACTGCGGCCGGTGGTAACGCTCTCGCGGATGTAGCGGGAGAGCTTGGAGAGCGCATTGTAGAGCTCTCTCCCCTGCACCCCGCGCGTCACTTTGACCATCCGGTTCGACCGGATCAGCGCCTCGACGGCCGGATCGCTCAGCAGGTTGTCCCCGACGCAGATTTCCGTCGTCGGAAGGCCGTTCTGGAAGAGCACTTCCTGTGTAAAGGCCGGGTCGAGCACGATGTCGCGGTGGTTCGACAGGTAGAGATGACGGCATCCTGGACCCTCTGCCTGCAGCCTTTCGATGCCGCCGGTCGTGAAGGCCGTGGTGCTCGTTTCAAGGATGCGCCGGACGGCCGGATCCATCACCCGGATCTGGAAGTCATCCACGCCCTTTGCCGTAGCGAGAATGCCGCTGAGCTTGCCCGGATCGGCCTCCGGGAAAAGGAATTTCGAGATGCTGCTCATCATCGGATGGGCGGAAATGCCGGCGAGCGCCGCTGCGGCTTCAGCGTCGTTAAAGGGACGGATATCGTCGAATTCGGTCGTCATAGGTCGTGAAATTTATGCGAGGGGGTCATCCTGGCGGACCAGCAGGGAGCTGTCGCCATAACTGAGGAAGCGGTAGCCCGCTTCGATCGCGTGTTCATAAATCGGGCGCCAATTCCCGCCGACGAAGGCAGAAATCAGCAGGATCAGCGTGCTTTCGCTCTGGTGGAAATTCGTCACCATCCGGTCCACGAGGCGGAAGCGGAAGCCCGGCACGATGATGATCCGCGTCCCGAGGGTCAGGGCGTCGAGCCCGTTGGCCTCGAGATGGGCAATCAGCGCGTCGAGGGCCTCCTCCGTGCTGCAGGAATAGTCTTTCTCGTAGGGATCCCATTGCTCTACGTCGCAGAGGAAACCCTCCTGAAGCAGATGGGCGCCGGCATAGTAGAGGGACTCGAGGGTCCGGACGGAGGTCGTCCCGACGGCGATCAGTTCGCCCCTCCGGGCACGGATCTCCTTGAGCAGGGAAAGCGATACGGAGAAGGGTTCCCGGTGCATTTTGTGGCCGGAAATCGCGGAGGTTTTGACCGGCAGGAAGGTCCCGGCACCGACGTGCAGACAGACCTTCCGGATATCGATCTTCCGCTCCGTGCGAATCCGCTCCAGCACGGCCTCCGTAAAGTGCAGACCGGCCGTCGGGGCGGCAACGGAACCGCGGATCCGGGCATAGAGTGTCTGATAACGCTCGCTGTCGATCGCCTCCGATTCGCGGTTCAGATAAGGCGGAATCGGGATCGTGCCGCAGCGCTCGAGCACCTGCGAGAAGGGCGATCCATCGGCCCAGGTAAAGCGCACGGTGCCGGTTTTCTCATCCCGGCTGACGAGTTCGGCCCGGAGATCCATCGCCGCGATCACCGGATCGGCCTCGGGATTGATCAGGCGCAGGGCCTCACCCTCCCCTTTCCAGCGCTTGGCATTGCCGATAACGCACTTCCAGGCGCAGCTGCCGACCGTAGCGAAATTGACGTTGTATTCGGCCGGATCCGCCGGTTCGAGGCAGAAAATCTCGATCCGCGCCCCGCTTTCCCGCATAAAATGCAGGCGGGCGGGAACGACGCGAGTATCGTTGAAGATCATCAGCGCACCCTCCGGCAGCAGATCGGGCAGATCCCGGAAGCCGTGATCCTGGATGATACCTTTATTATAATAGAGAAGTTTTGATCCATCCCGCTCGGGAAGGGGATACTTGGCGATCCGACTCTCGTCGAGCGGATAGTGATAATCTTCAATGTGAATCTCAGGAATCATAGCGAATACAAAAATACACAATCTTGGGCAAAGGGCGAAACCATTTTTTTGCTCCGCAGAAAATTTCACATCTCAAAAATTTTTTTTCGACAAAATACTAAAAATTTGTGAAACGAGTTTTGTATGTAAAATGACTTATCAACAGCCTTGTGAAACCCGCAATAAGAATTTATTATACTTAAATTGCAAAAAATGCAATCTATTAAAAATCAGATATTTTAATGTTATTACTTATATTATCAGCGCAATAAAAACAATGCGTTTACACGGCAAAAATGTGGAAAAATGCCTAAAAAACGTAGTTTTTACTATCCTAAATACTTGAAAATCAGTCTTTATATATGTGGCATATTACTTTATACTTAAATGTTGATATGCGCTCCTATCCCCTTCCCTGCCCTTTTGGCCTTTTACAAAGCCTCTTGCAGTTTTACTTTAATATTGCTAACTTTGTCAAAACGATTTTTAGAAATATGAACAAGCGTTTGCTGCAGTTTTTAGGGGCGGAAAACATTACCCAGTCACAGCTCGCCGAGGTGCTCGGCGTTGCGAACGCGACCGTATCCAATATCCTGTCCGGACGCAACCGTCCGGGCTTTGATTTCATCGAAAGCCTCCTCCTGCACTACCCGGAGTTGAACCTCTCCTGGCTCATTACGGGCAAGGGAAAGATGTATGAAAAGGACCCTGCTGCCGCAGTAGAGGACGGCTTCGAGGCAAACGGGGGCGCCAGCAGTGAATTCGATACATTAAGTAAGATAAGGCAAAGCGCTGCAAATCAGCGAAAAATTATCGGCGTTTGCGTCTTTTTTGATGACGGTACTTTTCAGGATATCCGCCTCTAGTCATTGATTATTGCGCGGTTTTTCCTAACTTCGTGCCGTTATGCTGTACCGTGCACTGTTTCGTCCCCTGCTGGGCGCCTTCTCACCGGAGGCCCCGATGAACCTGCTCCTGAAGCTGACGCTTTTTCTGGGCCGCTTCCTCCCCCTGAATCCCCTGATCCGCTGGACGCACCGCAAGCGGGGCAAGCGTTTTACCCGTGAAGTCTTCGGTCTGCATTTCCCGAATCCCGTGGGGCTCGCCGCCGGGATCGACCGCAACGGCGAATACATTGACATCTTTTCTCATTTTGGCTTCGGCTTTGTCGAGATCGGCAGCCTGACCGCGCGGCCGGAGGTCGGACTCCCCCGCACTGCACCCGCCCACCCCAACAAAGGGGTCCGGAACGCCATTTCCAACCTGACCCTCCGCAGCGAGCGCTCTCGTGAGGAGACTCCCCTGCCGGTCGGCGTCAACATCGCCGCGCAGGCGCACAGCCTGACGGAAGCGGAACTGACCGGCGACTACCGCAGCGCCTTTGCCCTGATGTACGATTTCGCGGACTTTTTCGTGATCAACCTCACGGATCCGGTCCGGGACCTCGCGGGCGGCATCCAGTCCGATCCCGACCTGCTTTCCGACATCGTGGACGAAATCCTCGATATGCGCCTGTGCTATGACGTTTACAAGCCCGTCCTGCTGAAGATTTCCTCCGGCCTTTCCTCCGATCTGCTCGAATACATCGTGGATTATGCCCGGATGGCGGGCGTGGACGGCATCGTGACCGGCTCCGCTACGGGAAAGGAAGAGTCCGATGCGACGGAGCGCACCCTCTCGGCCGTCCGTTTCATCCACGAGCGTACCAAAGGCCGTCTGCCGGTGATTGCCGGCGGAGGCATCCGCACCCCCGGAGACGCCCGGGCGGCCCTGGAGGCCGGTGCTGCACTCGTCGAAGTCGGCCCGGCCCTGTACACCCGCGGTCCGAAGATCGCGAAAAAGATCCTCAAACACCTCTGATATGACCCGTGCATCCATCTGTACGATCGGCGATGAGATCCTCATCGGCCAGGTCGTCGATACGAATTCCTCCCGCATCTCCCGCGCTCTCGGCGAAATCGGCGTCCGCACCCTCCGGATGCTCTCGATCGGCGACGACCGGACGGAGATCCTGGACAACCTCCGCAAAGAGCTCAGCCTCAGCGATATCGTTATCGTGACCGGCGGCCTGGGGCCGACCAAGGACGACATCACGAAGGATGCCCTCCGCGAACTCAGCGGCAGCGCCGGCTACTACACGCACGAAGGACAACTGGAGGTGATCCATCGGATTCTGGCCAGCCGCGGACTGGACGTGCTCGACATCAACCGGGCGCAGGCCCTGGTCCCCGATGCGGCGGAGGTGATCCTGAACCGCCTCGGGACGGCCCCCATTATGGTTTTCCGCTTCGGCGAAGGCAAGACCCTCTACGCCCTCCCCGGCGTTCCCTTCGAGGCCGAAGGCGCGCTTCCCGATGTACTCGATGACATCCGGGCCCATTATCCCCTCGAGGAAATCCGGCACCGCAACCTGATGGTGTACGGCATTGCGGAATCGGCCCTGTCGAAAAAGATCGAGGCCTGGGAGACGGCGCTCCCCGCCGGGATGCACCTGGCCTATCTCCCCGATCCGCTGACGGGCATCCGCCTGCGGCTTTCGCTCTATGGGGCTGACGCGGATGCAGATGAGGCTCTGGAGGCCCAGATCGGGGCGCTGAAGGCCCTGCTCGGGCCGTTGGTGTATGCCGATGCCGACGACCGCCTCGAGCAGGTCATCGGGCGGAAACTCAAAGCCGCCGGCAAGACCCTGTCCGCGGCGGAATCCTGCACCGGCGGCGAGATCGCGCACCTGATCACGGGCGTCCCCGGCAGTTCCGCCTATTTCCTCGGTTCCGTTACTTCGTATGCGATCTCCGTCAAGGAGTCGGTGCTCGGGGTCCCGGCCGAAACGATCCGGGATCAGGGCGTGGTCAGCGCAGCGGTTGCGGCCGCGATGGCCGAAGGCGTCCGCCGCCTGACGGGCAGCGACTATGCCGTCGCCACGACGGGCCTCGCCGGCCCCGATGGTGACGGGATCAACCCGGTCGGAACGGTGTGGGTCGGGGTCGCTTCTCCGCAGGGAACGGTCACCCGGCAGTATCAGTACAAAAACGACCGGAAGCACAATATCCAGCGATTCGCCGCTTCCGCCCTCGATTTCCTGCGCCAGATCATCGAAAAAGAAACAGGGGAACCGGCCTAGCGCCGACTCCCCTGCTCTATAAAATCCAGCTTCTGATTACCAGTTCAGGATCTTCTTGAAGTCGTAGGCTTCCGGATCCGGGACGTACTTCTTCGCTGCCTCATAGTCGGCCGGCGTGATGAAGTGGCAGATGTGGTTGTAGTAATTCTGCGCGATACCGCCATCGATGGCGACCCGGCGCGGCGGAATCTTGCCGTCTGCGCCCTGCAGGTCCTTCAGGTAGAGCGGGTGCGACTCGCCGAACGCATCGACATAGACCATACAGCCGGTCTCCCCTTTCTTGAAGAGCTCATAGGCGCCCATCGCGAGCTCGGAGCAGTAGGTCAGGTCGAAAGCGATCGGATCCTGGCAGCGGACGTCGTAGCCGATCTCGACCGGACGGGTCTTGACCTTCAGGCCGATGGCCTTGAACTTCTTCTCGAGGATGTCGTTGAAGAGGACGGCCTTGGAGATCTTGCCGAGCTCCGGATGTCCGTGCTCGTCGTAGGTCATCGAGACGCCGGCGTTCTTGATCTCCTGCGGATCGAGGTCGTGGAAGACACCTTCCGCGACGACGACAGTGCCGTAAGGGATGCCGAGGATGTTGCGCTTGATGATGCAGGAAAGGGCGAGGTTCACGATCTTGTCGAGGGTGATCGGGGTTTTGTCGAACATCTCGGGGATGATCGTCATCGGGCAGTGCGTCGCTTCGCCGATGCCGAGGGCGAGGTGTCCCGCGCTGCGGCCCATCGCGCTGATGATCAGCCAGTTGCCGCTCGTGCGTGCATCTTCGTACACGGTGCGGGCGAGGTGCGCGCCCTCATCCTTCGCGCTGTTGAAACCGAAGGTCGGGGTGTTGTTCGGGAGCGGAAGGTCGTTGTCGATCGTCTTCGGGACGTGGATGTTCTTGATCGGGTACTGCTTCGCCTCGAGGAACTTGGCGATGCGGTTTGCCGTCGAAGCGGTGTCGTCGCCGCCGACGGTCACCAGAAGCTTGATCCCGTTGTCCTGGAACAGGCTGAGGTTGAAGTTCTCCTCGAAGTCCTTGTCGGTCGGTTTGAAACGGCTCATCTGCAGGTAGCTGCCGCCCCGGTTGAAGTAGGCGTCCGCCTTGAAGAAGTCGATGTCCTCCGTGCGGGGGCTCTTGCTGAACAGGCCGCTGTAGCCGCCGTGCAGGCCGATGACGCGGTAACCATTGGAAAGGAAGGTCTTGGCAACAGACATCACGACGGTGTTCATACCCGGAGCCGGGCCGCCGCCGCAGAGGATGATAATGGAGTCTTTCATAATGTATTGTAACTTGTTTTGCGTGTATTGACGAAATCAATCTCACAAATTTAACAATTTTTTCCTGAATCGCGCCAAGTTTTTTTCATTTGCGGATTCCGACAAAAATGACTATTTTTGTTGTCTTTGAAAGCCAAGTGAAAATGATGGACCGCGACAGCGCAGCGAAAAGGGCCTCGGAACTCCGGGATATCCTCCTGGAAAACAGCCGGAAATACTACGTCGAGAATGCCCCGACGATGTCCGACTATGACTTCGACCGCCTGATGCACGAGTTGGAAGACCTCGAGGAGGCCTTCCCGGAGCTGCGCACCCCCGACTCCCCTACGCAGCGCGTGGGTTCGGATCTTGAATCAGGCGACGGGGATGCCCTCGAAGGCGGCGGCGAATTCCCGAAATACCCGCACCGCTATCCGATGCTTTCGCTGGCGAATACCTATTCGATCGAGGAGGTCGAGGCTTTCGCCGACCGGGCCGCGAAATCGCTCCAGGAAGGCTTTACGTACTGCTGCGAGCTTAAATTCGACGGTACGGCAATCTGCCTGACCTATCGAAACGGCCGCCTCTTCCGGGCCCTGACCCGCGGCGACGGGGTCGTCGGCGACGATGTGACGAAGAATGCGCGGCAGATCGCCAACATCCCGCAGCAGCTCAGCGGCGAAGGCTGGCCCGCGGAGTTCGAGATCCGGGGTGAGGTGCTGATGCCCTATGCCTCCTTCGAGCGGCTCAACCACGAACGCGAGCTCGCCGAGGAGCCGCCTTTTGCCAATCCGCGCAATGCCGCATCCGGCTCGCTGAAGCTCCTCAACAGCGAGGAGGTCGGCCGCCGTGGCCTGTTCTGTACGCTGTACCATATTCCGACGGGACAGCCCGGGATGGAATTCCCGACGCACGATGCGGCCCTTTCCGCCGCCGCGTCCTGGGGCCTTCCCGTGTCGAATGACCGCCGGATCTGCCACGATATCGCTGAAATCGAAGCCTTTATCGCGCATTGGGATACCGCCCGCAAGGACCTCCCCTATGCCACAGACGGGATCGTGATCAAGATCAACGAGATGGCCTTCCAGCAGGAGCTCGGCTACACGGCCAAGTCACCGCGCTGGGCGGTCGCCTATAAGTTCAAAGCCGAGCAGGCGCTTACGCCGGTTCTCTCGATCGACTACCAGGTCGGCCGTACGGGCGCCGTGACCCCGGTGGCGAATCTCGCCCCGGTCTTCATCTCGGGCACGATGGTCCGCCGGGCGACCCTGGTCAATGCCGACCAGATGGCGGCCCTGGACCTGCACGAAGGCGACTGGGTCTATGTCGAAAAAGGCGGCGAGATCATCCCGAAGATTACGGCGGTCGAGCCGACCCGGAGAGCGCCGGGGGCCCTCCGCCCCGTGTTCCCGACCCATTGCCCCGACTGCGGGACGCCCCTGGTCCGGGAAGAGGGCGAGGCGAAATGGTTCTGCCCGAACGGCCTGGGCTGCCCGACGCAGCGAAAGGGCCGCCTGCTGCACTTTGTCAGCCGCAAGGCGATGAACATCCTCTGCGGCGAGGCGACGATCGAGCAGCTGACGGGCCTCGGCCTTGTCGCTACGCCCGCTGACCTGTATAACCTCCGGATGGAGGATCTGCTCCGCCTGGATGGCTGGCAAGCGGGCTCGGCGGAGCGTTTTCTGGACAGCCTTCACGCCTCCCGCGACGTGTCCTTCGAACGGGTGCTCTTCGCCGTCGGGATCCGCTATGTCGGCGAGACGACGGCCCGCGACATCGCCCGGCATTTCGGCAACGTCGATGCGATCGCCGGGGCATCGCTCGAGGAACTCCTCGCGGTTCCGGATGTCGGCAAGGTGATTGCCCAGAGCGTGCACGATTTCTTTGCAGAGGATGGAAACCGGCTGGAAATCAGCCGCTTGAAAAATGCCGGGCTCCACTTCTCGCTCGATGCGGCAGAGGAGGCTCCCCTGCTCTCCGATGCCCTCGCCGGCAAGACGATTGTCGTGAGCGGGAATTTCAGCATCTCCCGCGATGCGATGAAGAACCTGATCGCGGCCCACGGCGGCAAGAACGCCGGATCGCTCAGCGGCCGCACAGCTTTCCTCCTCGCCGGAGAAAAGCCGGGACCCGAAAAGATCCGGCGCTGCGCCGAGCTCGGGATTCCGGTGCTCGACGAAGCGGCGCTGCGGGCGATGCTCCCGGCGTCGGCGTTCCCGGAAACCGTCCCTGAGGAGGGACCGAAAACCGACAGTGACGGACAACTCAGCCTGTTTTGACGATGTTTAATCCCCTGAAAACCCTATTCGGCGACATTCGCTTTCAGATCCGCCTCCGCTGGCGGCAGGGGAAGCTCATCCTCCGCCGGATCATCCGCTTTTTCACCACGGACCTCTGGCGCTTCGACGAGAACATCCATCAGCTTTCGAAGTTCCGGACCCGCGTGCTGGTGGACCTGCGGGTCGTGATGGTCTTTTTCCTCTCCTTCGCGAAACGCAAGATCGCTTTCCAGGCGACGGCTCTCGCGTTCCGGACCATCCTCGCCCTCGTCCCGATGCTCGCGGTCGCCCTCTTCGTGCTCGGTCAGCTGGGCTTTGACGACGTGCTGATCGCCTTCCTCGAGCAGAGCCTGCCGAACGAGACGCTGTCGAACCTGCTGCTCGGCGCGGCGAAAAACCTCCTGGCAACCTCGACGACCGGCCTCTTCGGCTTTGTCAGTGCCTTCTCCTTCTTCTGGATTCTCATCTGGCTGATGCTGCAGGTGGTCAAGGTCTTTGACAACGTATGGGGCAACATCCGGAAGCGGAGCCTGCTGAAAAATCTCGTCTCGATCTTCGCACTCCTGTTTTTCGGCCCTCTGGTCATCCTGATCTTCATCGCGGGCTTCCTCTTTGTCGGACAGGTGATGGACTACCTCATCCCCGGCGAGAGCGGGGTCAAGACCTTCCTGAACTGGTTTACCCTCGGCGTCCTCGTGGTACTGATCTTTACCCTGGTCTATAAACTCATCCCGTCGGCGAAGGTGCGACTCCGCTATGCTTTCCGCGCTGCACTCTTTTCCGGCATCGCTTTTACCCTGCTGCAGTTCCTGTATTTCGGGACGCAGCTTTTCCTGACCGCGCAGAGCGCCGTGTACGGCTACCTGGCCGCCGTGCCGCTGTTTATGGTCTGGCTCAATCTCGGATGGACGGTCATCCTGCTCGGCGCAGAGCTCACCTATGCCCTGCAGGTGGTGCACCGCAGGGATATTACCGTCCGCGAACTCGACGAATTCATTGCCCGGAACCGCGCTGACGCGGCCGCCGGTGCTCATCAAGACGACGATCCCCTATGGCTTATTCAGAATTTACGGAAAAAGACTACGAACTGATCCAGCGGGATTTTGCCCTGCTCGAAGCCTCCGCGCAGAAACGCTGTGCCGGAGAGGAAGAGATGGATCTGGTCCGCCGGGCCTTCCACTTCGCCAACGAGGCGCACAAGAACGTGCGCCGGCGTAGCGGTGAGCCCTATATGCTGCATCCGATCGCGGTGGCGCGGATTGTGGTGGACGACATCGGCCTGGGCTGCAAGTCGATCGCTTCGGCCCTGCTGCACGACGTGGTGGAGGACACCGACTACACGGTGGAGGACATCCGGGGCCTGTTCGGCGACAAGATCGCACAGATCGTCGAAGGCCTGACCAAGATCAAGAACGTGCTCGATACCGGAGACAAGAAGACCCTCTCTGCCGTCCCCTCTTCGCTCCAGGCGGACAATTTCAAGCGCATCCTGCTGACTCTGAACGACGACGTGCGTGTGGTTCTGGTCAAGCTAGCCGACCGCCTGCATAACTGCCGGACGATCCAGCATATGCCCGAGCACAAGCGCGAAAAGATCCTCTCCGAGACGATGTTCATCTTCATCCCGCTGGCGCATCAGCTCGGCCTCTACGGGATCAAGTCGGAGCTGGAGAACATCTGGCTCCGCTACAAGGAGCCGGCCGCCTACCGCGAAATCGAGGCGAAAATCGCCGCCAGCGTGCACGAAAAGGGCAAGGATATGGACGCCTTCGTCCGCCCGATCGAGGAGGTGCTGACCAAGGCCGGCTTCCGCTATGAGCTCAAGCGCCGGATCAAGTCGCCCTACTCGGTATGGCGCAAGATGAAGGTCAAGCAGATCTCCTTCGACGAAGTCTATGATCTTTACGCCATCCGCATCATCTTCGAGGCCGATAAGGCCTTCGGCGAGACGGAGCGCGACCAGTGCTACCAGGTTTATACCCGTATTTCGAGCCTCTACCGCGACAAGGAAGGGCGTCTGCGCGACTGGGTCCGCAACGCGAAGCCGAACGGCTACGAGGCCCTGCACTGCACCCTGCTGAGCCCCGGCGGCGCCTGGGTCGAGGTGCAGATCCGCACGCGCCGTATGGACGACATTGCGGAGAAGGGCATCGCGGCGCACTGGGCCTACAAGAAGGACGGCTACTCGAGCGAGCGCAACAGCGAAATCGAGGTCTGGCTGTCGCAGATCAAGGAAATCCTCGCGAATCCGGACGTGAGTTCGCTGGAGCTGCTCGACATCATCCACAACGACCTGACGAGCGCTGAAATCTATGTCTTCACCCCGAAGGGCGAACAGCGCGCGATCGTCAAAGGCGCGACGGCCCTGGACTTCGCCTATCTGATCCATTCCGAGGTCGGCAACCGGGCGATTGCGGCGAAGGTCAATATGCGGCTCGTGCCGCTGAGCCGGGTCCTGCACAGCGGCGACCAGGTCGAGATCATTACGGCCGAACAGGCGCAGCCGAAGCGTGAATGGCTCCAGTTCCTGCAGACGCGCCGGGCCCGCAGCATCGTGATGGACTATTTCCGCGACGAGCGGAAGAAGAACGCTGAACTCGGAAAAAAGATGCTGGAGGAACGCCTCTCTGCGCTCGGCCACACCACGGACAACAGTGAGGTGATGCGCCGCCTGCTCTTCCATCATCAGCTGACCACGGCCGAGGCCCTCTATGTCGCTATCGGCCTTGGCGGGATTAAGCTCGACGATCTCGAAGAGCTGGTCGGGAAGAAATCCGCCGCCTCCGCGGCCGCCCAGCCGGCCCAGCGTTCGCGCTCCTGGTTCCCCTGGCGCTCCTCGCAAAAGAGCGATACCGCGCCCAAGGAGGAGCCGGCCGCGGCCTCGGCTACGCTCGGGGCGCATTATGTCATCGCGACTTGCTGCAACCCGATTCCGGGCGATGCCGTCGTCGGCTTCAAGAGCCCGGACGGCACGGTGACGGTGCACAAGAAGACCTGCCCGATCGCGAACAACCTGGCCTCGAAATACGGCAACCTGCTGGTGGTCCCCGACTGGGACGGCATCAGCGGCAACGACGCCTTCCCGGTGCGGATCCAGATCAAGGGCGTGGACCGGATCGGTCTGGTGAACGACATCACGCGGCACATCGCCCTCGATATGAACGTCAATATGCGGAAGCTCTATCTCGCGGCGGAGGACGGCCTCTTCGACGGCTACGTAGAAGTCCTCGTCCACGAAAAGAGCGAAATCGACCGGATGCTCGGCCGCCTCAAGAGCATTGAAGGGGTGGAGAGCGTTATCAGAAAAGAATTGTAGATGAAAAAGATACGAATCAAAGCCGTCGCGGGGCTTCTCCCCCTGCTCCTTCCCGTTCTCGCCGTCCTTTCGGGGGCGGTGCTGACCCCGGGTTGCGCCAATACGACGACGCCTCCCTCCGGCGGTCCGAAGGATACGATTCCTCCCGTGATGCGGAAAATGGAACCGGAGAGCGGGGCGGTCAACCAGTCCCGGAGCAAGACCCGGGTCGAGTTCACTTTCGATGAATACGTGAAGGTCAAGGATCCTAAGGGGATCTACCTCTCCCCTCCGCTGGAGAAGAGTCCGCGATACCGGATGCGGGGCAAGACCCTCGTGGTCTATTTCGAGAGCGAGCTCGACAGCGCGAAGACGTATACCCTCGACCTGCAGAACGGAGCCGTCGTGGACAACAACGAGGGCAATCCCTTCCCGGGCTACACCGTGGTCTTCTCGACGGGATCGCAGATCGACTCGATGCTCCTCACGGGCGTCGTCCAGGATTGCAATACCCTGAATCCGATCAAGGGCGCGACCGTGATGCTCTATAAGGACCAGGCCGACTCTGCGCTCTACCTGCACCGTCCCGATGCCGCGGCGAAGACCGACGACTGGGGCTTTTTCAGCATCCGCAACATCCAGGATACCGTTTACCGGGTTTATGCGATCGTGGATGCGAACGGGAACAACCTCTACGAGATGGATTCGGAAAAGGTGGCCTTCCTCGATACGCTTCTGCGCCCGACGCAGCGCGTGCGGGATTCCCTCCCCGAGCTGATGAAATATGATATGAAGGATACGGCCCTGTGCCTGGCCCGAAAGACGGAGGTGGAGCTGAACATCTTCCGGGAGAAGCCTTCCAAGCAGCTGATTGTCAAGAAGGAACGCGTCGGATGGCGGACCGCCTACCTGACCTTTATGGCCCCGAACGCGGAGGTGGATTCGATCTGGATCCGGGGCATCAAGCCCGACCGGCTGATCACGCAGTTCAATCCCACGCGCGACAGTCTCGAGATCTGGGTCAACGACCCGCGCCGGATGCCGGATACCCTCAAGCTCTATGTCAAGTATATGAAGACGGACACGCTCGGGGTGCTGCAGCCGACGGTCGAGGAGGTCAAGCTCGTGATCGACAAGCAGCTCAAGGCCGCCGCGAAAACGCCCAAGCACAAGCTCTCGCACAAGGATACGATCTGCGATATGAAGACGGAGGTATTTCCCGAAACGGTCGAGCAGTACGGCTTTTCCGTGGAATTCCCCTACCCGATCGTCGAGGACGGTTTTGACTCGCTCGTGTTCCGCAGCATCAGCCCGCGACAGAAGGAGGCTATCGGTACCTACACCGTCACCCAGGATCCGAAGAACCTGCGCCGTTATACGATCATGCCGGACGAGACCCTGCAGGCCGGATATGACTATTACCTGAAGTTCCCGCACCGCAAGTTCAAGGATATCAACGGTTTCTACAACGACAGTACGGAGATGAAAGTGACCCTCCCGAAGGACGAGAACCTGAGTACCCTGCACCTGAAGATGAGCGGGACGCGCGGGGTGAACTACCTCGTGGAACTGCTCGATGAGAAACGCACGAAGACCCTGCGCTCCTTCCTCCTGGACAGCGACCGGGAACTGGTCTTCCCCTATGTAAAGGAAGGCAAGTACTCGATCCGCATCACGGAGGACCTGAACGGGAACGGGCTCGTCGATACGGGCGATCTCCTGTCGCACCGGCAGCCCGAAAAGGTTCGCTTTTTCAAGATCGCGGACTCTTTTGTCATTGATGTCCCGGCCCGCACCGACTGGGAGCAGGAAGTGGAGCTAGTGGAACTGTTTAAATGATGAGAAACGCTATCTGTCTCCTACTCGCGCTCGCGGCGCTGCTCCCTGTCTGGGAAGGCCGCGCATCCGCTCAGGGTCCGGTCCGGAAGACGGAGTCCTCCCCCGCCCCTGCCCCCCGTCGGGATACGGTCGAAGTGGACCTAGCGGCGGAGGACCCGTTCCTCGTGCTGGATACGATCCGGATCGAACGGGAGTTTGTCGTCAACGATTATATGACCCTTGGCTTCGAGGGCGGCGGCGCGCTGAACAATATGCTCTTCAATCCCCCGAAGGATACGCGCTTTTTCTTCGGCGGATCGTATGTCAACGTCCTCTTTACCTATTATTCGAAGCTCTTCGGCTATATGCCCTTCTTCGGCGTGCAGATCGGCTTTGCGCACACGACGGCCGGCTACCGCTTCAAGGAAGATCCCGACACGAAGATCATCCCGATGCAGGACGGCTATACGGGCGCCAGCTGGAAGGTCGCGGAGATGCCCTTCCTGATGGTTTTCCGCTACGATGCGCCGCATTTCAGGATTATGGCCAAGGCCGGTATGTATGCGGGCTACCGCTACGGCATCCACCGACAGATCGGCGAGTTGTATAAGGATATGGAAGGGGTCATCATCTCGGGATACAGCGTCCACGACTATGAGGACGCCTGGCGCGACATCGACCGCCGCTACGACTATGGTCTCGAGGGCGGCGCCGGTATCGCCTTCGTCTTCGACCCCTTCGAATTCCATATCAACGGCCTGCTCAAATACGGCTGGAGCTCGCTTTACCAGCCCGACTATGCGAGCCAGTACTACTACCGCTTCGCTTATCCTTTAGATGTCTTCATCACGGCCGGTATCCATTTCCAGCTGACCCGCCGGACGGGAAAGTCCAAAGGGCAGCTCCGGAGAGAGGCCTACGATGCCGTGTATAACCCTTCCCTCGCTCCCCTGGAGCCAGTTCAATGACGCTATGAAAACGATTGCAGTCCCCATCGGGCCGAAGCTCGTGATCGGCGGAGACGCCCCGATCCTCCCGCAGACGATGTGCAACACGCACACCGCGGACGTTGACGCGACGGTGGCCCAGTGCCTTCGGATGGCGGAGGCAGGAAGTGCCCTGATCCGGATTACGGTGCCGGGCCTTCAGGATGTGCCGCACATCGCGGAGATCCGCCGGCGCCTGCGGGCGGAAGGCTGTGAGACCCCGCTGGTCGCGGACATCCATTTCTCCTCCGAGACCGCCATTGCCGTCGCCCCGCTGGTCGAGAAGGTCCGGATCAATCCGGGCAATTTCCATCCCGACCACGAGCAGGCGCGGGCGCAGTTTGCCCGTTTCCTCGAGGTCTGCAAGGCCCACGGTACGGCGATCCGCGTCGGGCTGAACCACGGCTCCCTCGGACGCTACATCACGGACCTCTACGGGAATACCCCGCACGCGATGGCCAAGGCCGCGATGGAGTGGCTGGAGATGTGTATCGCGGCGGATTTCTACCGCGTCGTCGTCTCGCTGAAGGCGAGCAATACGCGGGTGATGGTCGATGCCTACCGCGAGCTTTCGCGCCTGATGCAGGAGCGGGGCGTCGTGTTCCCCCTCCACGTCGGCGTGACGGAGGCGGGAAACGGCGACAGCGGCCGGATCAAATCCTGCGTCGGCATCTCGGCGCTGCTGGCCGAGGGGATCGGCAACACCGTGCGGGTCTCCCTCACTGAGGATCCGGTCAACGAGATTCCGGTTGCGCGTTACCTTTGCGATCGCTATTCGAACCCGCAGTCCAAGGGCGGAGACGGCAGCTACCACGCCCCTTCCCGGGAGGCCCTCCTGCTGGAGGTCGCCTGCGACTGGGGCAAGCGCCTGCTGGACCGCGAGGTCGATACGCCGGTCATCCAGGGCAGCTACCGCGATGAGAACGGCCGGGACGTGCCGATTACCCCGGAACTGGCAGCCTACCTGACCGACGAGCTGCTGCAGGCGAGCCGCCGGCGCTTTTACAAGCCGGAATACATTGCCTGCCCGGGCTGCGGCCGGACGATGTACAAGTTGCAGGAGGCCTTCGAGGCCGTCAAAGCTCGCACGGGGCATCTGAAGGATGTCGTCATCGCGGTGATGGGCTGCATCGTGAACGGCCCCGGCGAGATGGCGGATGCGGATTACGGCTATGTCGGCGAGGGCGGTGGCCGCGTGACGATCTATCGCGGCAGTGATCCCGTGCTCCGTCACATTCCGGACAGCGAGGCCGTGGACCGGCTGGTGGAGCTGATCGAGGCGGACAAAACGAAACTATCAACCCATTAAAACCATAGTATTATGAAAAAAATTCTTGTTATTCTGGCCAGCTTGATGCTGATTGGTTCCCTTGCCTTCACCGTGGAATCCTGCGCGAAGAAGAAAACCAAGGTTGACGAGGCCTTTGAGATGACGCTCCAGGCGATCGAAGCGGCGAAGAAGGGCGATGTCGAAGGCTTTGCCCAGATCCTGAAAGAATCTGAGGCGTTCGAGGAGGACCTTAGCGAAGCGGAGATGGAAGAACTCGGGAACCGGATTGACGCAGAGGTCTCCGCGGAAGACCAGGACGCCTTCGACAACTTCCTCGGTGAGCACTATATGGAGATCCTCCAGCTCCTGTATCCGGAAGAGGATTGGGGCGAAGAGCTCCCGGATTACGAACCGGATTACGACGGTGAGGAGCTGGCTGAGCTGTTTGAGGAGCTCGTGGAGGAGTAGGCTTCGCCGCTCCATAGTAAAAACACAGCCGGTGGGGTTTCCCCATCGGCTGTGTTATTATAAGAGATGTATTAATAGTTCTGCGCGAGCACCTGGAAGAAACTCTGCGGGTGCATACAGACCGGGCAGACACCGGGCGCCTTCTTGCCGATGACGATGTGGCCGCAGTTCGCGCACTGCCAGATCGCATCACCGTCCTTCGAGAAGACCAACTCGTCTTCGATATTCTTCAGGAGCTTGCGGTAGCGCTCTTCGTGGTGCTTTTCGATCGCGCCGACGAGTTTGAACTTCGCGGCGATCTCCGGGAATCCTTCCTCGCGGGCTTCCTGCTCCATCCGGGCATACATATCGGTCCATTCGAAATTCTCTCCGCCGGCAGCGGCTGCGAGATTCTCCGTCGTGGTCGGGATGTCGCCGCCATTGAGGTACTTGAACCAGATCTTGGCGTGCTCCTTCTCGTTCGCGGCCGTTTCCTCGAAGATCGCGGCGATCTGCTCGTAACCTTCCTTGCGGGCCTTGGAGGCGAAATACGTGTACTTGTTGCGGGCCTGGGATTCGCCGGCGAAGGCTTCCATCAGGTTCTTTTCGGTCTTGGTGCCTTTCAGTTCTTTCATAAGACGGGTATTAGTTTAAACGTTATTCAATCGGTTAACTCGCAAAAATAATAAAAAAATGGTAACTTTACACCGGAATTGAAATTTATCTACGATGTTTCCGCTTGCATTTGAACCCTTTCTCCGGACAATGGTCTGGGGCGGCGACAAGATCGCGCCTTTCAAACAGATCCATACCGACGTACCCCTTATTGGCGAGAGCTGGGAGATCTCCGGTTACGGCGATCACCTGACCGTGGTGGCCAATGGCCCGCAGCAGGGCAAGACGCTGCCTGAACTCATCGCCGCGTACCGGGAGCAGCTCGTTGGGAAGAAGGTGTACGCCGAATACGGGGACCAGTTCCCGCTGCTCGTGAAGTTCATCGACGCCCGCCAGGATCTTTCGATCCAGGTCCATCCCGATGATGCGATGGCCCTCCGCCGCCACGGATCCGGCTTCAAGGGAAAGACCGAAATGTGGTATGTGATCGGGGCCGATCCGGGCGCCTGCCTTTACTGCGGCCTGAAAAGCGCGGTCACTCCCGAGGAGTATGAGGCGCACGTGGCCGACGGCACGGTGACCGATATCCTCGCCCGCTACGAGGTCCGGCCCGGGGACGTGTTCTTCCTCCCGGCCGGCCGCATCCACGCGATCTGCAGCGGCTGCCTGATCGCCGAGATCCAGCAAACTTCCGACCTGACTTACCGCATTTTCGACTACGGCCGCTTAGGCCTCGACGGCAAGCCCCGGCAGCTGCATACCGAGCTCGCCAAGGAGGCCATTGACTACCGCGTACTACCCAGCTACAAAACGGATTACACACCGGTACCGGATCAGAAAGTGGAACTCGTTTCCTGCCCCTTCTTTACGACGGATCTGTACGATTTGTCGAAAGCCTTTGCCCTCGATCTGACTGCGCTGGATTCCTTCCTGATCGTGATGTGCATCGGCGGCGAAGGCCGGCTTATCGACACGGAGGACGACGGAACGCAGGTGGAGACTTCCCTATCGCAGGGACAAACCCTGCTGATCCCGGCCTCGTCCCGGGGCATTCAGCTGATCCCGGCGGAGGGTAAGGGAATGAAACTGCTCACCAGCTGCATCAAGTAGTCGGATTCCGCAAGTTTTTTTTGTCAATCCCGGATAATTGGCTATCTTTGCAGTCCGCTTTTGAAAAGCACCTCTGGATGTGGCGCAGTTGGTAGCGCACCTGGTTAGGGACCAGGAGGTCGCTGGTTCAAGTCCAGTCATCCAGACACGAAAACACCAGGCTTTCCGGCCTGGTGTTTTTTTCTTACTCCATCAACTTTTTGTACTTGAAGCGTTTCGGTTCGACGGAGCCGAGGCGCTGTTTCTTGTTTTCCTCGTACTCGGAATAGTTGCCGTCGAAGAAGACGACCTGGCCTTCGCCCTCGAAGGCGAGGATGTGCGTCGCGATACGGTCGAGGAACCAGCGGTCGTGGCTGACGACCACGGCGCAGCCGGCAAAGCCGTCGAGACCTTCCTCGAGCGCGCGGATCGTATTGACATCCACGTCGTTGGTCGGTTCGTCGAGCAGCAGGACGTTGCCCTCATCCTTGAGGGTCAACGCGAGGTGCAGGCGGTTGCGCTCACCGCCGGAGAGGACGCCGCAGAGCTTTTCCTGATCGGCGCCGGAAAAATTGAAGCGGGAGACCCAGCTCCGGGCATTGATGTCCCGGCCGCCGAGGCGCACCCATTCGCTGTTGCCGGCGATGGTCTCATAGACTGTCTTGTCCGGGTCAATGGACTTATGCTGCTGATCCACGTAGGAAATCTTCACGGTCTCGCCGATTTCGATCGAACCGGCATCCGGCTGCTCGATCCCCATAATGAGGCGGAACAGCGTGGTCTTCCCCGCCCCGTTCGGGCCGATGACGCCGACGATGCCGGCCGGCGGGAGTTCGAAGCTCAGGTGCTCGAAGAGGAGCTTGTCGCCATAGGCTTTTGCGACATCGTGGAAACGGATGACCTTGTTGCCGAGGTGCGGGCCGTTCGGGATGTAGATCTCGAGGTTGGCCTCCTTCTGCTTCTGGTCCGCGGAGGCGAGTTTTTCGTAGGCGCCGAGACGGGCCTTCTGCTTGGCCTGCCGGGCCTTCGGGGCCATCCGGACCCATTCCAGCTCCCGCTCGAGGGTCTTGCGGCGCTTCGACTCCTGCTTCTCCTCGACGGCGAGACGCTTGGTCTTCTGATCCAGCCAGGAGCTGTAGTTCCCCTTCCAGGGAATCCCCTCCCCGCGGTCGAGCTCGAGGATCCAGCCCGCGACATTGTCGAGGAAGTAACGGTCGTGCGTCACGGCGATGACCGTGCCTTTATACTGCTGCAGATGCGCTTCCAGCCACTGGATCGACTCGGTGTCGAGGTGGTTCGTCGGCTCGTCGAGCAGGAGCACGTCCGGCTGCTGCAGAAGCAGACGGCACAGGGCGACGCGGCGGCGCTCACCGCCGGAAAGATTCTTGATCAGGGCGTCGGAAGGCGGGCATTGGAGCGCGTCCATCGCCCGTTCGAGTTTCGAATCGATCTCCCAGCCGCCGAGGTGGTCGATCTTTTCGGTGAGTTCGCCCTGCCGCTCGATCAGCGCATTCATCGCGTCGTCGTCCATCGGCTCCATAAACTTCAGGGAGATCTCGTTGTACTCGGCGAGGATGTCCATCACTTCCTGGACCCCCTCCTGCACGACCTCGAGGACGGTCTTTTCCGGGTCCATCTGCGGCTCCTGCTCGAGGTAGCCGACGCTGTAGCCCGGCGCCCAGACCACCTCGCCCCGGGTCGGTTTCTCCACCCCGGCGATGATCTTGAGGACGGTCGATTTACCGGCGCCGTTCAGACCGATGATGCCGATTTTGGCGCCATAGTAGAAGCCCAGGTAGATGTCCTTGAGGATGACCTTGTTGTTGTGGGGCAGGATCTTGCTGACCCCGTTCATCGAGAAGATAATCTTTTCGTCTGCCATATGCTAAAACTCTGATAATCGGGATACCGGCGCAATATCGAGCGGGGCCCGCTCCCCGGCGCGAAAATGGAACCAGCCGGCGACGGCGATCATCGCCGCGTTGTCGGTCGTGAACTTGCGGGGCGGCAGGTAGGTGTTCCAGTGCCGCTTCTTCCCTTCGGCTTCGATCCGGGCGCGGAGGCCGCTGTTGGCCGAAACCCCGCCCCCGATCGTGATCTCGCGGATCCCCGTTTCCTTCGCCGCGCGGATGAGCTTGGTCATCAGGATGTCGATCAGCGTTTTCTGGAAACTCGCACAAATGTCTTCTTTGTTCTTTTCCATAAACTGCGGATCCTTCGCCATCTCGTCGCGTACGAAATACAGCAGCGAAGTCTTGACGCCGCTGAAGCTGTAATCCAGCCCCGGGATCTGCGGCTTGGCAAAATGGAAACGCTCCGGATCGCCCTTTGCGGCGAGCGCATCAATGATCGGTCCGCCCGGGTAGCCGAGGCCCATCATCTTCGAGCACTTATCGAAGGCCTCCCCTACCGCATCGTCGATCGTCTGCCCGAGAATCGTGTACTCCAGCGGAGAATCGACCCGCACGATCTGCGAATTGCCGCCGGAAACGAGCAGGCACAGGTAAGGGAACTTCGGCTCCCGGACCGGGACGCCCTCCTCGCGGATGAAATTGGCGAGGATATGGCCCTGCAGGTGGTTCACCATCACCATCGGCACGTCCAGCGACAGCGAGAGCGCCTTCGCGAAGGAGGTCCCCACCAGGAGCGATCCGAGCAGGCCCGGCCCCCGGGTAAAGGCGATCGCGGAAAGATCCGAAGCCTTCACGCCCGCGCGGGTGAGCGCCTCCGAGACCACGGGCACGATGTTCTGCTGATGCGCCCGGGAGGCCAGCTCCGGCACGACGCCGCCATACGCCTCGTGGACCGCCTGCGAAGCGATTACATTCGAGAGAAGTACCCCGTCCCGCAGCACGGCCGCGGAGGTGTCGTCGCAGGAGGATTCGATGCCGAGAATGAGTTCTGCCATAGTTTCGATCGATCAATCGTACAAAGATAGCGGATTTCCGTCAAATGTGAAAGCATTGGAAAATAGAAAAGAAATGGCTAAATTTGTAGGATTATGCGCGTGTGCTACGCGTGCGTTAGCGAATATGAGTCAGACCCAGCAAGATCCGAAGCGTCCGAAGACCCACCTCCTGCGGCGGGTCCTCTCCCGCATTGTGGGGGCGCTCTTGCTGCTGCTCCTAGCGGCTCTACTGGCGCTGCAATCCGCTGATGTGCAGTCGTATATCGTGCGCAAAGCGATCGAGCGCATTGCCGGAGAGATCGACGGAGAGATCCGTTTCGAGAGCGCACAGCTGCGTCCCCTGCACGGACTGGTCATCAAGGGCCTCGTCATTACCGACAGCTATCCCTACGAAAGCAGCTATCCGGACCTTCCCCCGGCGCCCGACACCCTGCTTCGCGTCGGGACCCTGAGCGCGACTTTCTCGCTCCGGACCCTATTGACCGAAGGAAGCCTCCCGGTGCGGAGCCTGAGCCTGCGCGATGCCGACGTATACCTGACCCTGGAGCCGGGCAACGACAATTTCTCCCGCGTGTTCCGGATTTCGGATGAGTCGGATACGACCGCCCTCTCCCTGCCGGAGATCCGGATCCGGAAGGTCGATCTGACCGATGTGCGTTTTCGGATGATCGACTACGAGGAGATGGAAAAGCAGCTTGCGCGCGACTCCCTGTGGCGGCCCGCCGACGAGACCGACTGGGCGAATTTTATTGCCTATCTCGAGCGGATGCAGGCGGGATCGCTGACGATTGCCGAGAACCTGGAAAGCATCGAAACGGATATTCTCCGGCTCAAGGTTCAGGAAACCCGCAGCGGCTTCGCCTTCGAGGACATTACGGGCCATCTCCGGGTGGACGGCGCTGGTGCTGTCCTGACCGGCGGCCGGATTCTCGATCCCTGGACCGACCTCAGCGTCAAGCGACTGGCGATGCTCTACACGGGCTTCGGCGATTTCAAGCGCACCCTCGCGAAGATTCGCTTCGAACTCGAGCTGGGCCGTTCGCATTTCGACCTCGAGAGCGTCCGGATCCTCTCCGAAGAGCTGAAGGACCTGCATTTCTCCTGCGATTTCGAGGGCGCCGCCGAAGGCCCGATCAACGATATGCGCTTCCACGATTTCCATCTCTTCGGGACGGACAGCGGCGTAACGGCCCGCCATATTAGCGGCCGCCTGCGCCACGTTCCGAAGGTGCCCAAGATGATCCTGGACTTCAATGTGGAAGGCTTCGAAGGCACGGCCTCGGCGATCAGCGAACTCGTTCGCGGCTGGAAGCCGGAGATGGACCTGTCGATGCTGCGCGACTATTTCGGCGACCGGCTGATTCGCGCGAATGCCACTTCCTCGGGCACCCTCGACGCCCTGAATATCGAGGGAACGGCCTTCTATGGTAGCGGCACGGCGAGCATCGCCGCCGTTTTCCGCCATCTCTACAGCGCAGAGCCGATCGTGGTCGAAGGCGATCTGACGACCCAGGATTTCCCGCTCGGCAACGTGCTCGGAATCGAAAGCCTCGGCGGGCTCAGCCTCAAGGGTACGGCCCAGGCGACCCTGCTGCCGGGCGGCAAGCTCGACGCGACGCTCTCGCGCCTGCACATTGACCGCCTGCAGGCCCTGGGTTATGACTATAGCGACATTGACGCGACGGGACAGCTGCACAGCGACGGCTTCAAGGGCAACATCGTCTCGCGCGATCCGAACCTCGATTTCATCTTCAGCGGCTCCCTCGCTTACCCGGCGGAGGGGCGCAGCGGACACTATGCCTTCCGGGCCGAGGTGGGCTATGCCAATCTGGCGGCGCTGCACCTCGATCCCCGGCCGGTCTCGGAGCTCGATTTCCGCCTGAAGGCCGACTACGAAGTGACCCCGTCCGGCGGAATCCGGGGCGAAGCGGCAATGCGTGAGATTCACCTCCGGAGCGAGTCCGGCGACCACGACGTCGGTGATATCCTTGTCTATTCCGCCTCTACGGAAGAAGATTATACGATCGACCTGCTCTCCGCCTTTGCTAGTGCGCACTATACCGGCACGCGGCCGCTGCTGGACTTCGCGGAGGAGCTCTCCGCCGAATGTGTGGCGCGCGACCTACCGGCCCTTCTGAACCTCCCCGAGGAGGCTGATCCCCTGCCCCCGACGATGGGTGAATACAACTTCCGACTCCGGGTCGGCGACACGCGGGAGCTGCTGGGCTTCCTCGCACCGGGCTTGTATGTTGCGGAAGGCACGCAGCTCGCCCTGCGGCTCGATCCCGACAGCGGGACCCGGGCGGCGCTCCGCTCCGAAGGCTTGCTCTACAACGGCATCTTTGCCAAGGACCTCGGTCTGCGTTTTGCGGCCTCCGAGGACCGCCATTTGCGGGCGGAACTGACCGCCCGCGAGGTGGGACTGGGTTCGGGCCCGACGATGCAGGAGGCTCGCCTGTCGGCCTACGGTGAATCCGATGCCGTCCAGTGGCGCTACCGCTTTGACCTTTCCGAGCCGGCGCTCTCGGGCGATGGCGGCGAGCTCAACCTCCGGACCTTCCTGAGCCGCGATCCCGAAAACGGCGCCCTGCTCCTGACGGCCGACATCCCCGCTTCGACGCTGCGCTATATGGGCTCGCCCTGGGACATTTCAGCCCGCGAGATCAGCTACCGCGCCGACGACCTTGGGATCGGCCAGCTGGTGCTCAGCTCGGGCGACCAGTACATCCGTGCCGACGGCCGGATCGCGCCCTACGACGATGCGCTGATGAACCTGACGATACAGGACTTCGATATCGACCTGCTCAACCGCCTGAGCCCCGATCTGGGCCTCGGCCTCGAAGGCCGGCTCTCGGGCCGCGTGGAGATGCTCTCCCCCTTCGAGCGGATGCCGATCATCGATGCGCGCCTGCTCTGCGAGGACACGAAAGTCGGCGGCTGGGACATCGGTGCGCTCCGTTTGATGAGCCAGTGGATTGATGACGAGGAGCGCTTCTCCCTGCGCCTTCGCGACGACGGGCGGACGCTTGACCTCGGCGGTTTCTTCGTCCCGGGCGGCGACTACCGGCTCGATACGCAGCTGCACCTGAACGGCTTCCAGATCGGCTGCGCGGCCCCGCTGCTGACCTCGGTCTTCAGCGACTTCGAAGGCCTGGCGTATGGCGACGTGCTCATTTCGGGTCCGCTGGCCAAGCTCAATGTCCAGGGGAAGGATCTGCGGGTTCAGGATGGCCTCTTGCAGCTGGACTACACCGACGTGCCCTACCTGGTCGAAGGCCCGCTCGAGCTGACGGAGGAGCACCTGCTCTTCGACAAGCTCAGCGTGCGTGATCGTTATACCGGCAAGGCGGCGATCCGCGGCGGCATCTTCTTCGCCGACAACTTCAACCGGCTGAGCTACGATCTGGCGATCGAGATGGAGGAGATGGAGTGCCTCGATCTCGGCAAGAAGCAGAACGACGTCTTCTACGGCAACGTCTTCGGCAGCGGCAAGGTCGATGTCCGCGGCGATCTTGATGCCTTCCGCCTGAATGTCAATGCCCGCACGGTCCGCAAGGGCGCCCTGCACATCCCCTTCGACTACCTCTCCGACGCAGCCTCGGGCGACCTGCTCCGCTTTGTCGAGCCGGCCCCGGAGCGCATCAATCCGCTTGATTCGATCCTGAACCGGCAGCGCCGTAGCGCTGAAGTCCCGATGGCGATCGACCTGGACATCCACGTGGAGGCGACCCCGGAGGTGCAGATGCTGATCGAGGTGGATCCTTCGACGGGCAATGTCCTGACCGCATACGGCGAGGGCGCGCTCGACCTGGGCTACCACAAGGATGAATTCACCATCGGCGGCGACTACACCCTCTCCGGCGGCAACTACCACCTCTCGGCCCTCGTGACGACCCGCGATTTCTCGATCCGCAGCGGCAGCCAGGTGCATTTCAACGGCGACATCTACGACTCTGACCTCGACATCACGGCGGTCTATTCGACGAAGGCCTCGCTCTCGTCGCTGATTGCCGACTCGACGATGACCCGTCGCAAGGTCGATTGCTACATCAACGTCAAGGACAAGCTCCGGAACCCGAGCGTGGACATCTCGATCGACATCCCTGACCTCGATCCGACGACGCAGGGCCTCGTTTCCGCGGCGCTTAATTCGCAGGACAACATCCAGCGGCAGTTCCTCGCCCTGCTCGTTTCCGGTAGTTTCCTCCCGAGCGAGCAGTCGGGTATCGTCAACAACAATTCCGACCTGCTCTTCTCGAACGTATCGGCGATAATGTCCGACCAGCTGAACGGCATTCTCGCCTCGCTGAACATCCCCTTCGACCTCGGTCTGAACTACCAGAATACCGCGGCGGGGAACGACCTGTTCGACGTCGCGATCTCGACGCAACTGTTCAACAACCGCGTCCTGATCAACGGCAACATCGGCAACCGGCAGTACGGAACGACCGTCACCGGGGCGACGATGGGCACCGTGGCGGGTGATCTCGACATCGCCATCAAGCTGAACAAGACCGGCTCGATCCGGGCGACCCTCTTCTCGCACTCGGCCGACCAGTATACGAACTACCTCGATTATTCGCAGCGAAACGGCGCGGGTTTCTCCTTCCAGAAGGAGTTCTCCACCGTCGGTGCCCTGCTGCGCAGCATATTCCTCGGTCCGGGCTGGAATTCTGACGCCGAAAAGCAGTCGGATTCGGCCCTGCATACCCTGGTGATCCCCAAAGAAGCATCCGATGAGCCCTAACCACACCCTCTACCTTATCCCCTCCCCGCTCGGCGAGAACGATCCCGCCGAGGTGATTCCGGCCGCGGTCCTGGAACGCCTGCCTTCGCTCCGCATCTACGTCGTGGAGGAGCTCCGGACGGTCCGCCGCTACCTGTCGCGGGCGGGACTCCGGGGACAGATTGACACGCTGGAGTTCCATCTGCTCAACGAACATACTTCGGAGCAGGAGGTCGAAGCCCTTGCGGAGCTTTTCACGCGGGGGGATGTCGGCCTGATCTCGGAGGCGGGGCTGCCGGCCGTCGCGGATCCGGGGGCGCAGCTCGTTGCGCTCTGCCACCGCCGCGGGATTCCGGTCGTGCCGCTGGTCGGCCCTTCGTCGCTGATGCTGGCCCTGATGGGCTCGGGCCTGAACGGGCAGAGCTTTGCCTTCCGCGGCTACCTGCCGGCGAAGACCGAAGAGCGCCGCGAGGCGATCCGCGCCGCGGAAAAGCGTTCGGCAGCCTGCCGGGAGACGCAGCTCTTCATCGAGACGCCCTACCGCAATGATGCCCTGCTGGCCGATCTGCTTGCCACCTGCCGCGACACAACCCGGCTTTCCATCGCCGCGGACCTGACCCTTCCGACGCAGACCCTCCTGACCCGGACGATCCGGCAGTGGAAGGCCGCCGCCGAGCCCTTCGTCCTCGGAAAACGTCCCTGTGTATTCCTGATCCTTGCCTAGCGATGCCGAAGATTGCTTACCATACCCTTGGCTGCAAGCTGAATTTCGCGGAGACTTCGACCTATCGCCGGGGCCTTGAGGCCGCGGGCTTCGAGACCGTGCCCTGGAACGGCGCCGATGCCGATTTCTATCTGCTCAATACCTGCGCGGTAACGACCGTCGCGGAGAAGAAATCGCGGGGTCTGATCCGGGCGGTCCATCGCCGCGCGCCGCAGGCCGCGATTGTTGTCACCGGCTGCTACGCCGCCCTTCATCAGGCCGACATCGCCGCCCTCGACGGCGTCGCCCTCGTCCTGAACGCCGCCGAAAAATCGCAGCTTGTTGAAAGGGTAAAACTGCTACGTTCAAGGACAGAAGTCTTTGCGGACGAAGCGGATTGGAAAGAAGTCTCTGCGGACGAAGCGGATGGAGCTGAGGTATCAGCGGGCGTGGCCACCCCCGGCCACGGGAAGGGGGAGGGGCCCGACGGAGACAAGTTATCGCGAAGCGATGACGCAGGAAACGTTGGGAGGGGCCGGAGCGAACGAAGTGAGCGGAGTTCCGCTGATACCTTAGCTCCGGAGCGAAGTGACCGCAGAGACGCAATGCTACCTGCCTATTCCTCGGGCGATCGGACAAGATCGTTTTTGAAAGTGCAGGACGGGTGCGACAACTTCTGCGCGTACTGCGCCGTCCCTTATGCCCGCGGCCGGAGCCGCAACCTGCCGATCTGCGAGATCGTCCGCCAGGCGGAAGCCATCGCCGCGGCGGGGACGCTCGAGATCGTGCTGACGGGCGTCAACACCGGCGATTTCGGCCGGAGCACCGGCGAATCCTTCCTCGATCTGCTCAAGGCCCTGCAGGCGGTCGAAGGCATCGCGCGCTACCGGATTTCCTCGATCGAGCCGAACCTGCTCACCGACGAGATCATCGACTGGATCGCGTCGGAAGGAACCAAGTTCCTCCCCCACTTCCATATTCCCTTGCAAAGCGGCAGCAACGTCGTCCTGAAAAAGGTCGGGCGCCGCTACACGACGGAGCTTTTCGCTTCCCGGATCGACCGCATCCGCGAAAAGATGGGCCCGAAAGTCTTCTTCGGCATCGACGTGATCGCGGGCCTTCCGGGCGAAACCGATGAAGAATTCGAACGCAGCTACGCCTTCCTGAAGGATCGGATCCATCCGGCCTTCCTGCACGTATTCCCCTTCTCGCCGCGTCCCGGCACCCGTGCCTTTACGATGGACGGGCAGGTGCAGGAGCGGGTACGGACCGAGCGGGCTGCGCGGCTGGAGGCGCTGTGTCAGGATTTGCACGCGGAGTTCATCGCTTCCTGCAAGGGCGACCGCGCGACGGTGCTCTGGGAAGGCGCCGTGAAGGGCGGGATGATGGAAGGTTATACCGAAAACTATATCCGGGTCGAGCGCCCCTATGACGCGGCCCGGGTGGGAACCCTGGAGGAGATCGTGCTATGACACAGCTTCCGAAACTGACCTTTCTCGGGACGGGGACCTCGCAGGGCATTCCGATCATCGGCTGCCACTGCCCCGTCTGCACGAGCGCGGATCCCCGCGACAAGCGCTTTCGGGCGGCGGCCCTGCTGCGCTGGAATGGGATGAGCGTGCTGATTGACGCCGGCCCCGATTTCCGGATGCAGATGCTCGCGCAGGATATCGGCCATCTCGATGCCATCCTCCTGACACACAAGCACAAAGACCATACGGGCGGCCTGGACGATGTCCGCAGCCTGAACTACATCGACCGGAAGGCGGTCGAGATTTTCTGCGAAGAGGAAGTGCTGCACTCCCTGAAGAACGACTACGCCTATGCCTTCGCCGAGCGAAAGTACCCCGGCGCACCGGAATGGCACGTGCATCTGCTGGACGGGACGGCGCGGCCCTTCCGCGTCTGGGACAACCTCACGGGCGGCGACCTCGAATGGGTCCACGACGTGGGCTATTTCTTCCGGCAGCCGGATGGGAGCCTCGTCCCGAGTGACAATGCCATCCTCCCTATGGAGACGGTCTCCGGCGGCGGCTGCGGGATTTCGCCTGAGGGGCGGCGCTGGATCGACGTCGTGCCGATCCGCGGCTTCCACGACCAGATGCCGGTGCTCGGCTTCCGCTTTGGGGACATCGCCTACATCACCGATATGTCCACCCTCCCGGAGGAGGAACTGCCTAAACTGCAAGGCCTCCGGCATCTCTCGCTCAATACGGTCAGCTATCGGCCGCACCATTCGCATTTCTCGCTCGACGAGGCCCTTGCGCTGGCGGAACGGATCGGAGCGGAGCATACCTGGCTTACGCATCTGAGCCATACCTTCCCCCCGCATGCGGCATTCGCTGCACAGCTCGCCGAGCGGACACAGGGGCGGGTCCAGCCGGCCTGGGACGGTCTAACCGTCGAATAATTTTTGATTGTCGGAATTATTGAGTAAATTTAACCCTTGATTTGAAAATCAATACCAATAACAATTAATACCTTATTATTACTATGAAGAAGCTTATTCTTATGCTTGTTTGCTTTCCGATGATTTTCGGTTGCGCTTCCTGGTCTAACCTCACCAATGGTGCCCTGATCGGCTCCGGCGCTGGTGCCGCCCTCGGTGCCGGTATCGGTTATCTGATCGGCAAGGATGGACAGGGTGCTGCGATCGGTGCGGCGATCGGTACGGCCGTCGGTGGCGGTACGGGTGCGATCATCGGCCACAAGATGGACAAGAAGGCTGAAGAGCTGGCAGCCCTGAAGGACGCCAACGTCGAGACGGTCCAGGATGTCAACGGCCTGACCGCGATCAAGGTCACCTTCAACGGCGGTATCCTCTTCGACACGAACCGCGCTGACCTCAAAGCCGGTGCGAAGGCTGAACTCAAGGAGTTCGCTCAGATGATGGCGGATATGCCGGATACGGACATCACCATCTACGGCCACACGGACAACACCGGTACCTACGAGGTCAACCAGAAGGTCTCGAACAACCGCGCCGACTCCGTCGAGAAGTACCTCGAGAGCCTCGGTATCGACAAGGCCCGTATGAAAGCCGAAGGTCTGTCCTACGACTTCCCGGTCGCTGACAACAGCACCGCCGAAGGCCGTCAGCAGAACCGCCGCGTCGAGATCTACATCTCCGCGAACCAGGCGATGGTCGACGCTGCTGCCGCTCAGGCCAATTAGTTCTTTGATTTTTGCAAAAAGATTTCGGGAATTCCGAAATCTTTCTTACCTTTGTCGTCCGCAACGGTGCTATGGCCGAGCGGTTAGGCACAGGTCTGCAAAACCTGCTACAGCGGTTCGATTCCGCTTGGCACCTCAGAAAAGCTCCGGGTCTTTTGGCCCGGAGCTTTCTTTTTCTGCGGCTTTCTCTCTTTCATAAGTCGGTAAAAATGATTATCTTCGCAATATCTATAGAATGTAACTATGCGGTGGATTCAGATACTTGTTGCGGCGCTGGTGATGATGATTACCGGCTGCGCGGAAGCGGCCCTTGTGGGCACGCGTACGGATGCTTTGGATGCGACGGCCTGGCAGAAGTCGGAATGGATTTCGGCGGTGGATGCGCCGGTGGTCACCGGCGTTGTCAATAGCCGGGAGGGACATCGGCGGGCAGCCGATGGTGCCAGCTGGTTCCTCACGACCGTTAAAAACCCGGCCCGCGTCGTTTCGGCCCAGTGGATGACGACGTCCCTGGGCGTGTATGAACTGTACCTCAATGGAAAGGCGGTGGGGACCGATGCCCTGAAGCCGGGCTATACCCATCCGGAGAAAACCCGGATTTCCTATACCTATGATATCCTACCGGGTCGGCTTCGCAACCCCCTCCTACTTCACCGCTGCCTTCCGGCACTTTATGGGCTGCACGCCGCGGGATTGGGTGAAGATGAACAAGAAGGGCTGACGATTCTTCTTAAATGAGTTTTTTGAGATCATCCTCTGCAGGGAGGGTCGCGCGGAACACATCAGGCATTTCATCAAGTGTTTTATAGGTAGCAACTCCCATAGGCTTGGTATAATCTCGGACGGCATATTCCACGAATGCGCGGTTGGCGCGCCTACAGAGAATGATACCGATGGATGGATTCTCGTGCGGCTTGCGGACTTGGTCATCAAGGACTTGGAGATATCCGTACAACTGACCCAGATAGGCGGTCTTGAATTTACCACCCTTCAATTCGATAGCAACCAGACAGTTGAGTTGGCGGTTGAAGAATAGAAGGTCGTTACGCTGTTCCTCGCCGAATACCTCCAGATGGTATTGGTTTCCGACATAGGCGAAGTCTTTACCGAATGTCATCATAAAACGCTTCACGTTGCTGATGATGGTGTGCTCAACGATACGCTCGTCCACATCCTCATCATCTGCCGCATCAATATCCTCCAGATTAATATAGTCCAGAAGATATTCATCTTTGAACATCCTGACGGCTTGAAGGGCTTGCCTGGATGAGGAAATGGTCTGGACGAAGTTGTTGGGAATTATTTTCTGTGTCTCGTGGATTTTGAGTTTTAGTTTCTCGCGCAGAGTGTATTTATCCCAACGATGCATTACGGTTTCGTGGATGTAGAACAAGACGGTATCTATGTCTTTCGTCTTATTCAGAATCTCCATATGATGGGAGAAACTGATACCCAGAAAATCGTCCCTATTGATTTCGGTCGCCATCGGCGACCAATTCTGCAGGGCAAAGGAATTGACTTGAATAAAAGGTAAAACTTCCTTTGTCTCAGAGACTTGCAAATCGGTCGCCATCGGCGACCGATTTATGAACTGACTCCAGAATTCGTAAAACTGTCGCATCTTCTTAATACTCTCCGCGGAGAAACCGTGTAGCCCGGGAAGCTCTCTTTTAAGCAGCTCGCTAATGGAATCAATGGCTCCAGAGCCCCATTTTTCCTGACGAGAATGGTTGGATACATACCCGCCTATGCCAAAATACAGCGACAACTGCTCACCGCTTATCAACTTGGCGGATCGATACTGGCTTTCGAGGATGGCTTGCTTGATAATCTTAACTGCATCCTTGTATATCTGGGGCAATACATTCATAACAAATCTATTTTTTCTCGACAAAGATAAGGTTTTATCTCAAAAATTTGAGACAACAATACTGGTCTATCAAAAAAAGCTGTTCTGGATGTAGCGAAAAGAACGCTCTTCCCTTACGAATAATGCTACAGTGCCGCGTTGAGCGTTTCGATGGCGCGCTCGGCGACGACGGTGCGCATCAGGACGGTTCCCTCAGGAGAAATCACCAGCAGCGAAGGGATCCACTGTACGCCATACGCGGCGGCGACCTTCGATTCCTTCTTTCCGGCCTGGTCAAAGAGTTGCACGCCCGGGACCGCCTCGGCGCTCACGTACTCCCGCCACTTTTCTTCCGTCCGGTCAAAGGAGATACCGACCATTTCCGCTTTCTCGCGGTCGAGGGTTTCGTAGAAGCTCTTCAGCAGCGGCACTTCCGCCCGGCAGTCCGGGCACCAGGAAGCCCAGAAGACCAGAAGCAGGTGCTTTCCGGCGAAATCCTTCAAGCTGACGGCCTTTCCGTCCAGGGCGGGTAGTTCAAATGACGGAGCCTCGCTACCCGGAGCAATCAGGCAGGAAGCATAGGTGATATCCGGATCTTCCGTTTCAGTAGGATTCTGTGCAAGGGAGCTGACGGTCGGCAGAAGGGCCAGGGTCAGCAGGATAAGCCATCTTTTCATCGTCAATTCGTTTGCGTTGGGTAGCAAAACTACGGAAATTTCGCTAAATTTGCAAAGATTGTGGGACGTGTACGCTTCATATTCCTTTTCCTGCTGCTATCGGCGCTAAACCTACAGGCTCAGACCACTAAGGTCAAGGGCCGGGTCACGGACGCGGATACCGGCGAAGGACTCCCCTTCTGTGCCGTTTTCTTCGAAGGAACGACGATCGGCGTATCGACCGATATGGACGGCTACTACACGCTTGAGACCCGCGACCCGAAAGCCCTGGTCCTCACGGCTCAGCTCATCGGCTACGACGCGCAGGCCTTCTCCATCGTCCCGCACTCCTTCTCCGAAGTCAATTTCCGCCTGCATCTGACCGACAACCGGCTCACCGCGGCGGTCGTTAAGCCCGACAACCGCTATATGCGCTCGATCCTGAAAAAGATCGACCTGAACCGGCGCCGGCACAATCCCGAAGACCGGGAGGCCTACCAGTGCGACCTCTATACCAAGCTTGAGCTCGACCTGACGAACGCCGAGGAGCAGATCCGCAGCAAGACCTTCCGCAAGCATTTCGGCTTCGTCTTCGACTATATGGACACCTCCGTCGTGTCGGGCCAGCCCTATCTCCCGATTATGATCTCTGAGACGGTCGCCCGCCGTTACCATACGAAGTCCCCCGCCCTCGACAAGGAGGTCATCGAGGCGAACCGCATCTCCGGTCTGAACGAGGAGAACGCCGTCTCTCAGTTCACCGGCAGCCTGCACCTGAAGGCCAATTTCTACGACGCCTTCATCAACGCCTTCAACGTCGAAATCCCCTCCCCGATTTCTTCCTCCGGGCAGCTCTACTACAATTACTTCCTGATCGACTCGCTGCAGATCGAGGGCCGGAAGACCTATATGATCCGGTACCATCCCCGCAACAGCGTCTCCTCCCCTACCTTCGATGGCGAAATGTTCATCGACGCGGAGGATTATGGCCTGCGGACGATACACGCGAAGCTGAAGAAGGGCTCGAACGTCAACTGGATCCGCGACCTGGTGATCGACGTCGAGAACCAGCGGGTCGGCGATACGGCCTGGTTCTACAAGGACAGCCACCTCTACGTCGATTTCTCCGTGACGATGCGCGACTCCTCGAAGATGCTCTCCTTCCTCGGGAACCGCACCATCCACTACGCTAACCCCGAATTCAGCGTTCCGGACCGCCAGACGCTGGCCGACCAGGGACAGAACGTGATGATCGTCAAGGATGCCGGACGCCGCGATTCGACCTACTGGGCGCAGGCCCGCCCCTATGACCTTTCCGCGCGCGAGCAGGGCATCTACGATATGGTTGATCAGATCAAGAACGTGCCGCTGTACAACAGCCTCGTTTCGATCGTCACGACCTTCGTCAAGGGTTATTACAATGTCGGCAAGTATGGCTTCGGCCCGTATTCGCAGATGGTCAGCTTCAACGATCTCGAAGGCTTCCGCCCGCAGCTCGGTGTCCGCACGACCTCCGAATTCTCGAAATGGCTCCGCCTCACCGGCATCGTCGCCTACGGTACAAAGGATGGTGATTTCAAGGGCACGGGGATCGCGGAGATCGTCTTCAACAACCAGCCGACGCGCAAGATCACGGCAAAGATCAAACGTGACTACGTGCAGCTCGGCAAGAGCCGGAACTCCTTCTCCGAATCGAGCATCCTCTCCTCGCTCTTCACCAAGAGCGGATTCAACAAGCGCAGCTACGTCAACGAGTATTCCCTCTTCTACGAGCACGAATTCAATGCCGGTTTCGTCAACTCCTTCGGCGTCGAATTCACCCGCATTTTCCACAACGAGATGGTTCCGCTCCTCAGGCAGGACGGCACGGTGGTCAACTCGGTCGGCGCGAACCAGTTGCACTACACCGCGCGTTTCAGCTGGGACGAGACGACGACCCGCGGCGTCTTCGACAAGTACTATGTCCATACGAAGTACCCGATTCTCACCTTCGACATCTCGGGCTCGGTCAAGGCCTTCGACCGCTACGACTATACCTTCCTGCGGACGGAAATGAGCGTCCAGTACCGAATTCCGACCCCGCCGGCCGGCTTCGGACGCCTGCGCTTCAATGCCGGCCACATTTTCGGCAACGTTCCCTATCCGATGCTCAAGCTGCACGAAGGTAACTCGACCTACTTCCTCGACAAGAGCGCCTTCAACTGTATGGACTACTATGAGTTCGCTTCGGATACCTGGGCGACCCTGATGTACGAGCACAATTTCGGCGGCTTCTTCCTCGGGAAGATTCCGCTGCTGAAGCGGCTGCAGTGGCGCGAAACCGCGACCTTCAAGATGGCCTACGGCACGATCTCCGATCACAACAACGGCATCCTCGGAAATCCGAATATGCAGGAGGCGACCCTGCTCTTCCCGGCAGGGATGACCGATCTGAAAAAGCCCTACGTCGAGCTCGGCGTGGGCGTATCGAACATCCTGAGGATCTTCCGGGTGGATTTCTTCTGGCGGATGACGCACCGCTATCACGAGGTGGACGGGGAGATGGTCCCGGTTCCGCACCTCTTCGCCCTGAACCTGGGGCTGGAAATCGCGTTCTAAAGCGTTCCGAGCAGCAATTCTCCGAATTCGTGGACCCCGCTGACGCGGTCGGTCATCTTCGCGGCGAGGACGGCCCCGGCGGCGAGTCCTTCGCGGGAGAAGGCTTCGTGCGTCAGGCTCAGGCGGTCGAGGCGGGATTCGAGGGTCAGGGTATGGATGCCAGGCACTTCGCCTTCGCGGAAGGCCTGGATCTCTGGCTTTACGCCAAGGCGCTGCTCTACGAGGCGACCGAGGGACAGGGCCGTTCCCGACGGGGCGTCGAGTTTATGGATGTGGTGCGTTTCCGAGATAGCGGGCGTGTAGCCCTGGTCCTTCAGCACATCGCAGACGCGGGCGACGGCGGCAAAGAGGGCGTTGACCCCGAGGGAGAAGTTGGAGGCCCAGATGAGGGTCTTCCCTTCAGCTGCAAAGGCGGCGCAGACCTCCTGCCGGATATCGTCCCATCCCGTCGTGCCGACGACGGCGGCCTTGAACAGGCGTGCGATCGTCCGGTAGTTGGCCCGGAAGGCGTCCGGCGTGGTAAAGTCGATGCAGACGCAGTCTTTCGCGATGTCGGGGTCGGTGCTGCAAATGTCTTCGCTCGCAGCGACCAGAGTGAGGCCCTGGCGATTAAGCTCGGCCTCGATCATATGGCCCATACGGCCGTATCCGCTGATAATGGCTTTCATTCCTGTACGAAGTGATGGTAGATGGTTAGGCACTGCTCCACGGCGGTCTCGATGTCGCTGAGGCGGACCTGCTCGTCGGCGCGGTGGGCGTGGCGAATCGATCCAGGGCCGCAGATCATTTTGCGGGCAAAGCCCGTCAGGTGCGGCGCGTCGCTGCCGAAGGAGGCCGGAGCGGAAGGCAGGCTGTTGAGGGTCGTATAGCGAAGGGGTGCATCGCCGCCGCGGGCTTCGATTTCGATGAGGCCCGGTACGGCTTTTCCCGCCATCCAGTGCACGACGGCCTCGTCGCTCGCGAAGGTGGTCCGGAAATAGAGGCGGCAGCGAAGCTCGGGGCTCAGCACGTTCTGCGGGTTGTCGCTCCGGAGCTCGCCGACGTTCCAGGTTGTCGGCCCGAGGATGGGATCCTCCGGGAAGCGGGCCGCATCGAGCGCTTGCATAAAGGCCAGAAACAGGGCGACGGCGCTGCGGCCGTACTGCGGATAGCCGGAGTGGAAGGCTTCGCCGCGGAAGGTCAGGGCGAAGGACTTCGTGCCCTTGGAGGCCGTGACCTGTGCGTTTTCGGTCGGTTCACCAACGAGGAGGGTCTCCGCATTCAGATGGCCGGCGCAGTCCCGCGAGAAGGCTTTGGCGCCCCAGGAGCCGGTCTCTTCGCCGGAAAGCAGGAGCAGCCCAAAGTCGCTGCATCCTTCGGCTTCGAGCCGTTCGCAGGCGAGATAGAAGGCGAGGATCTGCCCTTTCGCGTCGCAAGATCCGCGACCATAGACCACATCGCCTTCCCGGCGCGGCGGGATATAAGGCGGAACCGTGTCCATATGCGTGCAGAAAACGAGCTTCGGCTCGCCCCAGCTCAGCAGCAGGTTCAGCGTGCCGTCTCCGACCTCGAAGCGCTCCTTTTTCGGCGCCTCGAGCGTCTCAAAGAGCCATTCCGCCACTTCCCGTTCCTTTCCCGAAGTGGAATCGAAGGAGAGCAGCCGAAGGAAGAATTCTATGTCCTTAGGGGTCATCATCCGAGCCATCCGTTTTTAAACAGCACCTCGGCAATCTGTACGGCGTTCGTCGCGGCGCCCTTGCGGAGATTGTCGCTGACGCACCAGAGGTTCAGTCCGTTTTCGACGCTTTCGTCCCTTCTGATCCGCCCGACGAAGACTTCGTCCTTCTCCCAGGCGTTGATCGGCATCGGATAGACGTTGTTCGCGGGATCATCCTGCACGACGACGCCCGGCATTTCAGCCATCAGGCGGCGGACCTCATCCAATTCGAAGGCTGCGCCGAGCTCGACGTTAACCGACTCGCTGTGACCGCCATACACGGGGACGCGAACGGTCGTCGCGCTGACGCGGATCGCCGGGTCGCGGAGGATCTTGCGGGTTTCATTGACCATCTTCATCTCCTCTTTCGTGTAACCGTTTTCGAGGAAACTGTCGATGTGCGGGAGGATATTGCCCTCGATCGGGCAGGGATAGACGGCGGGATAGCTGCCCCAGGCCTTGCCCTCGCGCTCGGCGAGCAGCTGGCTCAAGCCCTTCATTCCCGTGCCGGTAACGCTCTGGTAAGTCGAAACCACGATGCGGCGGATGCCGTAACGCGCGTGCAGCGGAGCGAGCGGCAGGACCATCTGGATGGTCGAGCAGTTCGGGTTCGCGATGATGAAATCCTCCGCCGTCAGCACGTCGGCATTGATCTCGGGGACGACCAGTTTCTTGGTCGGATCCATCCGCCAGAAAGAAGAGTTGTCAACGACGCGGCAGCCCACTTCGGCAAACTTCGGGGCCCATTCGCCCGAAACCGCACCGCCCGCGCTGAAGATCGCGAGGACGGGCTTTTGCACCACGGCATCGGCCGGCAGGCACACCGCCCATTCGCGGCCCTGAAAGCGGACCTTTTTCCCGAGGGATCGTTCGGAGGCGACGGGAAGGAGTTCCGTTACGGGGAAGTTCCTTTCCTCGAGCACCTGCAACATTTTCGAGCCGACGAGACCCGTGGCTCCGACAACGGCGACTTTCATACTATTTCAGAATATCGTTTAGGATACTGGATGCGGCCTGGCGTGCGCCCTCACCGGCACCTTCGATGACGAGCGGATAGGGATGGAAGGCGCTCTGCAGGATGACGGCATTCTCGGTGCCGCGCAAGGCGTAGGCCGGATGGCTCTCCCCCACCTCCCGGACGCTGATGCCGGCCCGGTAACCCTTCGGTGCCGTAGCGTCTTTTTCCAGCGAGGCGACAAAGCGGAGGCGCGCTCCGGCGGTCGCGGCGCTGCGGACCCGCTGCCGCAGCAGGGGCTCCATCGCCTCCAGCGCGGCGTAGAAATCCGCCAGGCTGCCCTCCGGGAGCGGAACGACGGGTTCGATGGCGACATCCTCCTCTTCGAGGGGAATGCCGGCAACGCGCGCGAGGATGAGCAGTTTACGGAGCGCATCCCGGCCGCCGAGGTCGATCCGGGGGTCGCTTTCGGTCAGGCCGTCCTGCTGCGCCTGCTTTAGGAGCCGGGCCAGGGAGCGGCCGTCCTCGCCGTTGTATTCGCCGAGGATGCGGTTCAGGGTGCAGGAGACGATGGCCTCGACGCTAAGGATCTCGTCGGAGCTGTTGGCGCTCTGTGCGATCGAGGAAAGCACGGGCAGGGCCGCCCCGACGGTAGTTTCGTAGCGGAGGAAGGTGCCGGATCGCATCGCGGCGGCGTGCATCTCGGCGTATTCGACATACGGGACGGCGAAGGAGCGGCGGTTCGATGAAACGATTGAAATGCCGGCTTCGAGCAGCTCGGCAAAGCGGCGGTAGAGGGTGTCGCTTCCGGTCGCATCGATAAAGACGGCGCCGGGGCCGGGCTTCGCGGCAAGAATCTCATCGACAAAGTCGGGGCGGCTGCTGTCGGCGCTGTCCACGATGCGGAGCAGCTTGCCGGTGCGTTGCCTTATCGACTCGGCCGAGCTTTCGATCATCTCGACGAGGGCCTTCCCGACGGCGCCCTTTCCGGCGAGGTAGAGCGGAATCTCTTCCCGCGGTAGGGTCTCGAAGAATTCACGGTGCAGGACGGCTAGGGCGGATTTTTCCAGTCGAGGCCGTACCGGAATGCGCAGCAGCGAGGCTTCGTCCGTAACGGGGCCGCTCGGGGCGATGCCGCTGCGGCGAAGGGCTTCGCGGATGCGGCGATAGGCTGCGGTCATTTCCTCCTCCTCGAGGGGGGGCGCTGCGACCAGGGTCAGGACGGCGACGCTCCCCTCCTTTTGTGAGGTGACGCCGATCCAGCGGACGCCTTCCGGCGGGTCGATGCCGCGGATGACGGTGCCGGGATTCGCCGGGTCGAAGGTATTTTTGATGACAATGGCAATGCCCGCTTCCATCGCGGGGGCGACGGTCGGGGCGTAGAGTACTTTCGCGCCGCCTGCGGCCATCTCGAGGGCGGCCCGGTAGGGCATCTCGGGGACGGTCCTGGCAGCGGGAACCTCTTTCGGATTCGCGCTCATAATGCCCGGAACGTCGGTCCAGATCTGCAGGGATCCGGCCTGCAGGGCGGCGGCATAAAGGGCGGCGCTGTAGTCGGAGCCGCCACGGCCGAGGGTCGTTACCTTTCCGCTGCTGTCCGAAGCGATGAAGCCGGGGGCGACGAAAAACTGAGCTCCTGGCGCCTCGGCTACGGCTTTGGCGATGCGGCGATAGGTCTCTGCCAGATGGTCGGCAACCACGAGTTTCCTAGAGTCGAGCCAGCGGGTTGCATAGGGTTCAGCGCTCAGTTTGAGGGCGATCAGGCGGGTGGAGAGCAGTTCACCGAAGGTAACTTTCTCCGCATCCGGAGCCGCGTCCATCTCTGCGAAAAGACGCTCAATCTCCGCCTCGGCCTCCTTGCGTTCGGCGCCGGTAAACAGGCGTCGGGCGATCGTAAGGTGCCGTTTCAGTAGGTTTTCCCGGATTGCGGCCTTTTCCGCTGCCGGGACGGTTTTGTCGCCAAGGCGGAGCAGCGCATCGGTGCATCCGCTGATCGCGGAGGCAATGAGGACGACCTGTCCCCCGGCCTTCCCCGCCTCGTCCCCGACAATGTCCAGGACGCGGGAAATAGCCGTTGCCGTCGCCACCGACGATCCACCGAATTTCAATACACTGATCACGCGCTTTGCTCTTTTAGATTATGCTTGTTTTTACTCTCTTGGGTAATCTTGATTACTCTCTTTGATTAATCACCGTTTGCCCTCTTAGATTTATCTTGCGAATATACATTTTTTTTGCCACTTGGCCAAACCTCCCCGCGAGGATCAAGTGACGGTGATGTCCCATTGTTCGGGACATCACCGTCATTTTCGCCCTTTATTGCAGGAATGTCCCTACGTCATGCCCGGCTCTTTCCCTACATCATGCCCGGCTTTCCCTACGTCATGCCTGGCTTTCCCTACGTCATGCCTGGCTTTCCCTACGTCATGCCTGGCTTTCCCTACGTCATGCCCGGCTTGACCGGGCATCTCATACACGCTGAGATTCCCGATCGGGGTCGGGAATGACGAAACTCACGGGGTCGGGAATGACGAAACTCACGGGGTCGGGAATGACGAAACTCACGGGGTCGGGAATGACGAATCCGTCACCCCGAGGGGCCGAACCGCTACTGACGGCCCAAAGCCGTGACCGTCGGTATCGATATACCGGGGTTTTCGGCACTGACGGCCCTGCAAATGAACCGTCAGTAGCAGGGCTGCAGCCGTTACCGTTCTACGCTGATGTCAACGTAGCCCTGGATGCCTTCGACGCGGCCGCGTTCGGTGAATTGCCAGAGGGACCAGGAGGAGAAGTCCGGGGCTTTGACCCCGTAGTGCGCGACCCAGATGCGGTATTCCTTGATGATGTCCTCGGAGAGGACCCGGCGCGCGAAATTGTCAGAGGTATAGATGATGGGCTTCTTGCCGTAATGCGCCTCGACGGCCTCGAGCCAGACGCGGATCCCGGCGTTGAGTTCCGCGTGCGTGCAGCCCTTGTGGAGCGACTCTACGTCGAGTACCGGCGCGAGGTCCCGCTCCCGGAGCGGACCGACCGTGCGGATGAAATTCTCCGCCTGCCGGAGCGGGTCCTTGTCCGTCCGGTAGAAATGGTACGCACCCACGCTCAGCGCCCTTTTGCGCGCCTCCTGCCACTGCCCGGGGAAATGCCGGTCCTGCATCGTCTCCCCTTCCGTGGCCTTCATATAGACCATCGTGACAGGATAGGTCGCCGCCGCCTCGGAGGCCTTTTCCGCGAAGGTCCCGTCCGCACGGACGTGGATCTGCAGGCGATCCCAGTCCCGGACGATCCCGTTGTGGTGCGAGATGTCGATGCAGAAGGCATTGTAGCCATCCGGAATCCGGGCCGGACCGTCGCCGGCCAGGCGCACATACTTCGTGACGACAAAGATCGCGGCCAGAAGCAGCAGGCCGATCACGAGCAGCAGCGAATTGCGCTTACGCTGCCCCCGGGAAGCGGCTCGTCTCCGCCGGATCTTTCGTCTGACAGGTTTCTTACTCACGCGGCCCAGCCAGCAAGAGAATGACGTTCAGCAGGATATAGCCGACAAAAGTCAGCAGCGGGAACAGGGACCAGTGCGCACCCGGAATCAGGAGCGCCGCCACGAGAGAGGCCAGCGCCAGAATCAGGAAAATGACCCGCGGCGCATTGAGCAGCTTGTGCCCCGGCGCGATCTTCATCGAGAACATCGGGATCTCGCTCACCAGCAGCAGCGAAAGCACGACCGCAAGAGCCGGAATCACCCAAGCACTGGACAGAACCCACTGCGAGAGGAAAAACTCACTCCGTAGCGTCACCAGACACGCCAGCGACCCGCAGATGATCGCGCAGGCCGGGGTCGCCAGGCCGATAAACGAACAGGTCTGCCGCTCGTCAATGTTGAATTTCGCAAGCCGGAGCCCCGAAAAGACCGCAATCAGCAGCGGCACCCACACGAGCGGGCAGCTGAGCGGACAGCCACTCTGCCGCATCAGCGTATGGAGCATCAGCGCAGGCAACACGCCGAAGCTGACCATATCGGAGAGCGAATCAAGCTCTTTCCCCATCGGAGAATAGGCCCCGAGCGCCCGGGCCGCCAGGCCGTCGCAGAAGTCGAAGACCGCCGCGAGCAGCATCAGATAAAAGGCGATGTCCAGTCGCCCGGAGAATGTGAAAATCACAGCGATGACCCCGCAGAGGAGATTCATCGCCGTGATCGTGTTCGGAATGTGCTTTTTCAGCGTCATAGGGCTTATTTAAGACCAATCTTCTTCCGGATTTCCTTCGGGATCGCGTTCTTGTTGACGACAATATTCAGGGCCTTGGCCTGGCAGAACGGAACGGACATATACCAAATGCCGTTGTATTTGCCGGTTTCACCCCAGGAGTTCTTGATCAGGTAGTACTTGTTGCCGTACTGGTCCTTCGCCGTACCGAAGAGGTGCATACCGTGGTCATCGGTCGAAAGCTTGTTGTCGAACATTTCCTGACGGGTCTCCTGCGTGACGACCTCTTCCTCGATGCTCTTCGGAGCATCCAGACGGCCGCCGGCCTTGCCGACCCAGCGCTCCTGATCGGAACCGGAGGTCTCGGCAGGCTTTTCGGCGAGCAGCAGCGCGAAGCCGTCGCGGGTGAAGCCCTTCTCGGAGACGTCGCCGCCCCAGAGCACGGTGTAGCCATTGTCGACGGCGTAGTCGATCACCGCCATAAACTCATCGAGCGGGAGGTTCCAGCTCTGGCTCCAGCGCCAGTTGTCCTCGACCTCAATGGCGAAGCTCGTATAGAAAGGATGGTGCGTATAAGAAGTCAGGCCGATATAGTCGTCGGGGTTGATCCCCATCGCGTCGCGGTAGCTTTCCGGAGTGTAGGTCACACCGTCAAAGGTGAATTCCTGCGGAATGGCACCGAGATACGCGTCCAGAATGCCGTCAAAGCCCTTCTGCCACGCCGGGGTGAGCTTGCGGTTCGGGTTCTTCGTGATCGCGTCGGCGTAGCCCTTCAGTGCCGCGTCCATTTCGCCCTGCACCGGCAGATCCGTGCCGTAATTCATTCCCGAATAGGCGCCCTGCGGCATCAGGCCATAGGTGCGGATCACCTCCAGCACGTCGCCGAAATCGGAACCGGCAGCGAGGTTCATCTTGCCATCGAGGCGGACGTACTTGACGGCGCGGTCGTGATAGGCGTTACGGACGATGAACATCTCGGAGAAGTCGGGATATGCCTCTTCCTTCAGGCCCTTGGCCTTGATCACCTCGCTCTCGAGGAAGGAAAGGGCGGAGAAGCACCAGCAGGTACCGCTGCGGTACTGGTTCTTGATCGAAGTAATCGGGGCCTCCTTGACGGTCGTAAATTCGAGGTCGAAGGCGTTCTGGGGCTGCGCAAAGCCCGAGACGGTCGCGGCCAGGATGGCGGCGGTGAGGATGAGAATGTGTTTCATATCGTTTCTTTCTGTTCTGAATTATCTGCTCAGACTGACAAATATAAACTTTTTATTCTATTTTTGCAACGTGATTACCTTGTTTTACATCCACGGGATGGGTGGCGGCGAGACCAGCCGGATCCCGAACCTGCTCCGGAAAATCTTCGAGGAGCAGGGACTGCCGATCCGCGTCGTGTGCCCGACCTACGATTTCGACCCGGAGGTGGCGCATCCATTCCTGGCGGACGCCATCCGCGACTGCAAGCCGGACCTGATCATCGGCGAGTCGCTCGGCAGCATTCACGCGCTGCGTTTTGTCGCCGAGGCTCCGCTCCTGCTCGTCTCCCCTTCCCTCGGCGCTCCGGCCCTGCTCTGCCGCCTCGCGCCCTGGACCTTCATCCCCGGCGTTTCGCTGATTTGCCGCCATATCATCTGGCGCGTCAAATACCCCGGCCGCCAAACCCTCCGCTTCCGCTACCGCATCCTCAAACACTACAAAGCCCACAACGATGCTATGCTTTCAGCGGTTCGCGGCAAGCATAGCTTGCACGCATTCTTCGGGGATTATGACCATTATAAGCGGAGCGGCGTGGTCGATACGGGGCTATGGGACCGGTATTTCGGGGCGGAGACCCGGACGCCGTATCCGGGGACGCATTTTATGGAAGAGGAGTATGTAAGGAGTATGCTCGTTCCTGCGATATTACAACGACTGAAGTTGCAATAAAAAAACCGGCCGCCTTTTCGGGTTCGGGCAGCCGGTTTTCAGTTGAATGCGGTCAGGGACCTTACTTCGTGATGACGCGAGCCATCTCGAGGACCTTGTTGGAGTAACCCCACTCGTTGTCATACCAGGCGCAAACCTTCACGAAGGTAGGATCGAGCTGGATACCGGCCTTCTCGTCGAAGATCGAGGTACGGGCATCGTTGCGGAAGTCGGTGCTGACAACAGCCTCGTTGGTGTAACCGAGAACACCCTTGAGTTCGCCCTCGGAAGCTTCCTTCATCGCAGCGCAAATGTCCTCATAAGAGGCAGCCTTGGCGAGTTCGACGGTCAGGTCAACGAAGGAGACGTCAGAGGTAGGAACACGCAGGGACATACCGGTGAGCTTGCCATTGAGTTCCGGGAGAACCTTGCCAACAGCCTTGGCAGCACCCGTGCTGGACGGGATGATGTTCTCGAGGATACCGCGGCCGCCGCGCCAATCCTTCTTGGACGGGCCGTCAACGGTCTTCTGCGTAGCGGTGGCGGCGTGAACGGTCGTCATCAGGCCACGGACAACACCGAACTTGTCGTTCAGGACCTTGGTCAGCGGAGCAAGGCAGTTCGTGGTGCAGGAAGCGTTGGAGATGATGGTCTGGCCGGCGTAGGTCTTGTGGTTGACACCATAGACGAACATCGGGGTCGCGTCCTTGGACGGAGCGGACATAATGACCTTCTTGGCACCCGCCTTGATGTGAGCCTCTGCGAGCTCAGCGGTGAGGAAGAAACCGGTGGATTCGACAACCACATCGACACCGAGGGCACCCCAGGTGATGTTGGCGGGATCCTTCTCAGCGAAGACCTGGATCTTCTTGCCGTCGACGATCAGGAAGTTGCCTTCCACGGCGATGTCGTGCTTGAACTCACCGTGAACGGAGTCATACTTCAGCATATAAGCCAGATAGTCAGCGTCGAGGAGGTCATTGATACCCACAACCTGAATGTCCTGGGCGAAGTTCTCGACAGCAGCGCGGAAGACCATACGGCCGATGCGGCCGAATCCGTTAATACCAAGTTTAATCATAGTTCTTTGTTTGTTTATTTGGTTTTAAAAGTACTTGCCTGTAAAAGCGTACAAATTTAGAAAAAATTTCCATAAAATCCGTATCTTTGTGTCGATTTATCCGACAAACTGTATGAAAGTGCCTCTCAAGATACTGCTGGTGAATGACGACGGGTACACGGCCCGCGGCCTGAGCGTGCTCGCACGGCTGATGGAGCCGTTCGGAGAACTGACGGTCGTCGCCCCGAAGGTGCATCAGAGTGCGATGTCGATGGCCGTATCCCTGGGCTTCAAGAAGCTGGTCTATAAGGAACTGCCCGAGATGGGCCCGGGTAACTGGAGCTATCTCGACGCAACCCCGGCCAGCTGTGTCAAGTTCGGCCTCGAATACAAATATCCCAACCGTAATCCCGACGTGGTCATCTCGGGCATCAACCACGGCTCGAACGCTTCGACGGCCGCGAACTATTCCGCGACCCTCGGCGCCGCCGACGAAGGCGCGCTGAACGGCGTTCGGGCGATCGGGGTCAGCAGCGAAGATTTCAATCCCTTCGGCGACCTCTCCGCGGTCGAGCGCTATTTCCCCGCGATCTTCCGCTTCCTGATGGACAACTGGCCGGAGAATGAATACGGCCTGATGTATAACGTCAATTTCCCGCGCCTCCCGGCCGATGAGATCAAGGGCATTCGCTTTGCCCGCCAGGGCCGGGGCCATTGGGTCCGCGAGTTCCAAGGCTGGGATCCGGAGCGGCTCAAGCGCTATTTCGTGCACCAGGGCCTCGACGTTCCCGTGTTCGACCCGCCGCTCGAGGAGGGCGAAACGGCCTATATGATGATCGGCGACTTTATCGACGATGAGAAGGGCACCGACGATGCGGATCACCGTCTGACGCAGGAGGGATACATCACCATCACCCCGAACACGATTGACCGTACGGATTTCACGGAGCTCAGCCGTCTCAAGGCCCGCTTCCCCGACGGCTTACCCCTCTCCGAGCAGAATTAAATGCGCTACTACCTCATAGCCGGCGAAGCGAGCGGCGACCTCCACGGGTCGAACCTCCTGAAGGGTCTCTACAAGGAAGACCCCGAAGCCCGCACCCGCTTCTGGGGCGGCCCGCTGATGGAGGCGGTATGGAAAGAAAAGGACGGCGACGCGGAGGGCGGCCTGGTCGTGGATTACAAGGACGGGGCCGTGATGGGCTTCTGGGAGGTGCTGATGAAGGCGCGTTCCCTGACCCGAAAAATCGAGCTCTGCAAGGCGGACATTCTCGCCTGGAAGCCGGACGTCGTGATCCTAATCGACTATCCGGGCTTCAATTTCAAGATCGCCGAATTCGCCCACGGAAAGGGCCTGAAGGTCTTTTATTACATTGCCCCGAAGGTATGGGCTTCCCGCGAAGGGCGCATCAAGAAGCTCCGCGCCTTCGTCGACCGCCTCTTTATCGTCTTCCCTTTCGAAGAGCCGTATTTCCGCGAAAAAGGCATTCCTTATATTTATAAGGGCAATCCCCTGATCGATGCAATCGACCAGTCCGAAGCCCTGCGGGAAACCCGCGAAGCGTTTCTCGCGAAGACGGGCCTTCCCGATGCGAAGTTCGTGGCCCTGCTCGCCGGATCGCGCGGCAATGAGCTCTCCTTTATGATGCCCCGCCTGGTCGAAATGGCCGATCGAATGCACGCGCTGCCGCAGTATGCCGACTGGCATTTCCTCTTTGCGGGCGCGCCGTCTCGGACCCTCGCGGACTACGAAAAATACATCGGGGCCGATAAGCCCTACATCCACGTCGTGTTCGACCAGACCTACGCGATTCTGCGCCACAGCGAGGCCGCCGTCATCAAATCCGGCACCGCCTCCCTCGAGGGCGTGCTGATCGGCACCCCGCAGGTGGTCGGCTACGGCTCGAACAGCGACATCACCTATCTGATCGCCCGGCAGATTATCCGGGTCAAATACATCAGCCTCGGCAACCTGATCATCGACCGCCCGGCCTTCCGGGAACTGCTGCAGAGCTACTTCACGCCGGACAGCGCCCTGAGCGAACTGCGGCGCCTGATCGAGGACCAGCCCTATCGGGAGCGGATGCTCGCCGACTACGCCGAGATCCGTCGGCGCCTCGGCGGTAGCGGGGCCTCGGAGGCCGTCGCCCGCGCAATGATTGAAGAAATGAAAAGTCTATGTACGCCATCAGCATAAGTCCGGACGAATTGGAAAAACTGCCCCGTGCGGCGTTTGAGGGCCAGATCGACGTGATCGACCGGCTCGATGACGGCCGCTTCGAAGAGGCGGTGCAATACCTGTCGCAGCAGGAGGTTATCGGCTTTGACACGGAGTCGCGTCCGACCTTCAGCCCGGACCAGCCGAACTTCGGCACTTCCCTGCTCCAGCTTTCCGGAGCGGACCGCGCCTTCCTCTTCCGGATCAAGCACATCGGCATCCCCGAGTCCCTGTGCAAGATCCTGGCGGATCCGAAGATCCTCAAGATCGGCGCCGCGGTGGCCGACGACATTCACGGCCTGCAGCGCCGCCACGGTTTCCAGCCCGCAGGCTTTGTCGATCTGCAGAAGATCGGCTGGGAGTATGGCATCCGGGAAAAGGGCGTCAAGAAGATGGCGGCGATTATTCTCGGGGTACGCATCTCGAAGACGCAGCAGCTCTCGAACTGGGAAGCGGAGCACCTGTCTGAGTCGCAGCGGAGCTATGCCGCGACGGACGCCTGGATCTGTCGGGAGATGTACCTCCATCTGATGCAGGCCGAGAAGCACCCGCTGACCCTCGAGGAGCGCGATCCCGAAAAGGCGCTCTCCCTCAAGCACAAGGCCGAACGGGCCGCCCGGGCCGAGGAGCAGCGTCAGGCGATGCTGCGCAAATCCGCCGCCCGTCGTCGCCGCGACCGGAACCGCCGTCGCCGGCTCAAAATGAAAAAGAAAAACAGCCAACAGGATGATAGCCAAGCTGTACCTCAGGAAGGGCAGGGATGAATCCCTCCGCCGCTTCCATCCCTGGGTCTTCTCCGGGGCCATTGCCAATGTAGTCGGAAATCCCGCTGAAGGGGACGTCGTCGGCGTCTATGCCGCGGACGGCTCCTTCCTCGCCCACGGGCACTACCAGATCGGCTCGATTGCCGTGCGCATCCTCAGCTACGACGATGCGGCGCTGCGGCCGGACTTCTATCTGGAGCGCCTTTCCGCCGCCTATCAGGCCCGCAAGACCCTCGGACTCGCGGAGGGCAATGCGGCGACCAACTGCTACCGGCTCGTGCACGGCGAGGGCGACAACCTCCCCGGCCTGATCATCGACTGGTACGACGGCGTGGCCGTGTTCCAGGCGCATTCGGTCGGAATGTTCCGCGCGAAAAAGCCGATCTGCGAGGCCCTGCAAAGCATTTATGGCGACCGGCTGCGCGCCGTTTACGACAAGAGCAGCGGCACGGCGCCCTTCAAGGCCGGCCTGGAGCTCGTCGATGGCTATCTCTATAAGGCGCCGGGATTCGAGGCCGACGAGCAGACGGTCCTGGAGAACGGGAACCGCTTCCTCGTCAACTGGAAGGAAGGGCAGAAGACGGGCTTTTTCCTCGATCAGCGGGAGAACCGCGCCCTCGTCGCCCGCTATGCCGCCGGAAAGTCGGTCCTGAACCTTTTCTGCTACACGGGCGGATTCAGCATCTATGCGCTCGGGGCCGGGGCTCCCCACGTTGATTCGGTGGACAGTTCGGCGAAGGCGATGGATCTGGTCGAGCGGAATGTCGCCCTCGGCGGATTTGCGCCGGAGCGCCATACGGGCTATTGCTGCGATGCGCTGGATTTCCTGCGCGAGGTGCCGGAAGGGAAATACGACCTGATGATCGTTGATCCGCCGGCATTCGCCAAGCACCGCGGCGCCCTGCAGAATGCCCTGCGGGCCTATCAGCGCCTGAATGCCGCCGCGATCGCGAAGGTCGCTCCCGGCGGTCTGGTCTTTACCTTCAGCTGCTCGCAGGTCGTGGACAAGGAGGCTTTCGCCCTGGCGGTTTTCTCCGCCGCAGCGCAGACCGGCCGCAGCGTGCGCATCATTGCGCGCCTGACCCAGCCCGGCGATCACGCCGTCAACATCTACCACCCCGAAGGTGAATACCTCAAGGGTCTGCTGCTCTACGTAGAATAAGCGTTTTAATACTCCCTCGGACCGAAGAGGCAGGTGCCGAGACGGATCATCGTGGCGCCGTGGCGAAGCGCCAGGGGCCAGTCGTCGGACATTCCGATGGAGAGTTCTGTAAAATGCTCCTGAAGCGGCTGCGGCAGTGCCTCCCGAATCTCGCTGAACAGCGCCTCAATCCGTGCGAAATCGGCCTCGATCCGCGCCTCGTCGTCGGTATTCGTAGCCATCCCCATCAGGCCGCGGATGGTAACGAAGGGGTACGCCTTGGCGACGTTCCCGGATAGAAGCAATGAACGGATCTCCTCCGCGCTGAAGCCCTGCTTGGTCTCCTCGGCCCCGAGATGAAGCTCCAGAAGAATCGGGACGATGCGTCCCTCCCCGCTTCCCCACCGATTGATCGCTTCGAGCAGGTGCAGCGTATCGACCGACTGCACGAGGGAAACGTAGGGCAGCACCAGCTTGAGCTTGTTGGTCTGCAGGTGCCCGATGAACTGCCATTCGATGTCGGCGGGAAGCTGCCCCACCTTCGCGGCAAGCTCCTGCGGCCGGCTTTCGGCGAAGACCCGCTGCCCGGCGTCATAGGCCTGCCGTATCGCCTCGGCCGGATGGAATTTGGAAACTGCCACAAGGCGCACACCCTGCGGCAGTTTCGTTTGCATTTCTCTAATTCGATCGGCGATCATTTCCGACCCTGCTGTTTCTTCTTTTCCTCCATCTCCCGTTGCATCTTCTGCGCCTGTTCAAGCCGCAGCTGCCATTTGGACTTCTGCACGGGTTTTCCCTCGGTAGCGTGCACGCGGGCGAGGATTTCCTCCGGATGCACGAACCACTTGCGGATGATGAAGGTCTCGATCATCGTGATGATGTTGGAGAGCAGGTAGTAGTAGCTCAAACCGGCGGAGAGGCTGTTACAGATGAAGAACATCATAATCGGCATCAGCCAGATGCTCATAAACTTCATCATCTTCGCGCTCGGATCGGTACCGCTCATCTGCGTGCCGGAAATGACCTTCGAGTAGAACCACATCGACACGGCCATCAACAGGGCAAAGAGCGACAGGTGGCCGATGAACGGCAGCTCGAAGCCGGCGGGCAGGATGTTGTCATAGGCACTCAGGTCATCGGCCCAGAGGAAGGGCTGCTGACGCAGCTCGATCGAGGCCGGGAAGAAGCGGAACATCGCCCACAGGATCGGGAACTGGAAGAGCATCGGGAGGCAGCCGCCCATCGGGCTGACGCCGGCCCGCTTGTACAGATCCATCGTCGCCTGCTGCTTCTTCATCGCATCATCCTGCTTCGGATACTTCGCGTTGATCTTCTCGATTTCCGGACGCAGGGCCGCCATCTTCGCCGACGAGGAATAGCTCTTATAGGCGAAAGGCAGGACGATGAGCTTGATTACCAGGGTCATCAGGAGAATGATCAGACCGAAGTTCAGGATCCCCATATAGTCGTGGAAGAAGTGGAAGATCGGGATGATCACGTACTTGGTGAACCAGCCGACCAGCCAGCCGCCGAGCGGGATGATGCCTTCGTAATTCTGTCCGAGATCTTTCAGCGTATAGTAGTCGTTCGGGCCGATGTACATTTCGAAAGGAATCTCGAAGTAGTCCGAACCGCCCTCGTAATTCAGCTTGAGGGTCGCCATACAGGTCATCAGCGCGTCGTCGCGGTAACGGATCAGGAAGCTGTTCGGGCCGGAGCCGAAGCCGCTCTTGTTCCGGAGGATGACGGAGAAGAACTGCTGCTGGTAGCCGATCCAGGAGACCGGGGCCATTTCCGTCACGCGCTCATCCTTCGTCCCGCCGATATCCTCGATGTCCTCTTCGCCGGAGAAGGCGTAGTTGAGTTTCGAATACTGGCGCTCGGTCTTGATACCCTTTTCGAGGCGCGGGATCGTGATGTTGTAGTCCATCTGCATCGAGCGGACCTGCCGCGTGATGACGCTGTCGAGGCCGACGAACGCGACCTTGTAATCCACTACGTAGGAGTCCGGTTCGATCGCGTAGATCTGCTCGAGCCGTCCCGGGCCGATCTCGGTGTAGAGGACCAGATGCGATTCGTCCGTGCGGGCGGAATCGACCTGGAAATCCATCCGGGCCGACTGGACGGATTCGTCGCTGCCGGGCAGGATGCGGCGGAAGGTGAAGTTCAGGTAGTTGCCGCCTTCATATAAATAAAGGTCGTCGCCGCCATACTTCTTGTATTCCTTCAGCCGGGCGGAATAAGGCTGCGCGCCGCGGGTCAGGAAGCGGAGCTCGAAGAGATTGTTCTCGAGGGTAAGCGTATCGACAGGTGCGGGCTCGGCCGGAAGGATGACCTCCGGAGCGACCTCTTCTTCGAGAAGAGGCTCTACAAACGCCTGAGCGGGCGCTTCGATAACGGGTGCGACCTCCTCAATAACGGGCGCTGTCTCCTCTACGACGGGAATCGCTTCCTCTTCTTCAAGGATGACCGTGGTCGTCGTGGTATCCAGCTGATGGGCAGCCAGGCCATCGGCGATCGCCTTCGCGGCCTGCTCCTCCTGCGTTTTCCGGATCTGGCGGGCCTGGTAGACCATAAAGCCTACCATAATCACCGCGATGAGGCCGAAGCCGATGAGATTGTTTTTCGTCTTGCTGTTCATAGGCACGCCGCTACTGGTTCTCCTCCTCGCTGCTTTCCAGGCTGCGGATCTGCTTCTCGAGATCGAGCAGCTCCTGCTTCGCGGCATCGATGCGCGCCTGCATCTGCTTGATCAGCGCCTCGGCGTTCTTGGACGGGCCGAAGAAACCGATGTTGTTTTCATAGGTGATCACATCCTGCTGCAGCTCGCGGTAGCGCTGGATCAGACGATCCTTCTCCGTCATCGGGCGTTTTGCGGCGCCCTGGCGCGGTGCTCCGCCTTCACGGCGCGGTCCGCGGCCACCCATACCCGGGAACTTGGCGTTCAGCGCGGCGCGGTAGGCCTCCGCGATCTTTTCCTTCTCCTTGAACGGGACGAAACCAATGGCGCCAAAGCGCTCGACAAAGCCCTCGCGGGCGGCGGCGTCCTTCTGCGCATCGCCGGTCAGCACATAGGCTTCGATCTCGGCGATCAGGGCCTTCTTCGCAACGAGGTTGGCGTGGTAATCGTTCGCGCCTTCCGGCTTCGCATTCTTGTCGCGCTCGGCAAAGAAAGCGTCGCAGGCGCTGCGGAAGCGCTTCCACAGTTGCTCGGATTTCTTGCGCGGGACGGCGCCGATCTCCTTCCATTCCTTCTGCAGGGCGATCAGCTCGTCGGCGGTCTTCTTCCAGTCGGTGCTCTTCGCGAGGGCCTCGGCTTTTTCGATGATGGCCATCTTCTTCTCGAGGTTCTCGTTCAGGCTGCCCTTGACTTCGGTATAGAAGAGGCGCTTGCGCTCGAAGAAACCGTCGCAGGCGGCGCGGAAGCGGTCGTAGATCTTCTGGTTCTCCTTCTTCGAGGCGAACCCGATCTTGCGCCAGCGGGCCTGGATCTCTTCGATCTGCTTGGAGACAAGATTCCACTGGTTCGAAGACGTAATCTCCTGCGCGACAAGGCCTTCGATCTCGACGCAAAGGGCTTCCTTCGCGGCGAGGTTCTCTGCCTGCTGGGCCTTCAGGCCTTCGAAATGGGCCTGGTATTTCTTATTGATCGCGGCGGTCGCGGCTTTGAAACGCTCCCAGATCGGCTCGCGATGCTCTTTATCCACGGGGCCATACTCCTTCCACTGCTCGTGCAGGCGCTGCAGTTCCTTGAAGGCGGCGACGATGTCTTCCTCTTCGGCGAGTTTTTCCGCCTGCGCGCAGAGGCCTTCCTTCACCTCGAGGTTCTTCTTGAAGTCGAGATCGCGCAGGTCGCGGTTGATCTTGACCATATCGTAGAACTTCTCGACATAGAACTGGTAGGTATCGTTGACATCGCGGAAGGCGGTCGCCGGGACGGGACCGATTGCGCGCCAGCGGTTCTGGATTTCGCGGAAGGCGGGGAAGGTCGCGCTGACATCTTCCTGCTTTTCGACCAGGGCCTTCAGGTCCTCGATGACGGCCTGCTTGGCGGCGAGGTTCGCCTCGCGTTCCTTATCCATCTGACGGTTGTACTCCGCCTTCTCACTCTTGAAGGCGGCATATTGGGTTTTGAAACCCTCTTCGATGACGGTGAAGGGATTGTCCGCACCTTCCTCGACCGGGGTTTCCGCTTTTTCGCGGGATAATCTTTTGTAGAACGCCGATTTGAGGGATTCCACTTCCTTGGCCCGCTTCATCTTCTCCGGATCCGCGAGGATCTGCTCCATCCGGGAGCTCAGTTCGGAAAGGGTAAGGTTGTAGAGATTCTCTTCTTCCTGCCCGGCGATTTCGGCAGTTTCTTCGACTACATCTGCGGCTTTCTCCTCCGGGAGGGCAGCAGGGATGATTTCTTCAGACATACAGGTATCGTTTACATTAAACATCAGAACTGCAAATTTATCATTTTTTTCGGATAATCCGTAAAGAAAGCGTATTTTTGCAAAGCAAAACGACTTGCCGAATGAGAATCGATATCCTGACCGTTGTCCCCGAGCTGCTGGAGAGTCCCCTCAGCCATTCCATCGTCGGACGGGCCATCAAAAAGGGCCTCGTCGAGATCCACGTCCACAACATCCGCCGCTTCGGCCTCGGTCCTCGCGCGACGGTGGACGATTACTGCTACGGCGGCGACGCCGGGATGGTAATGATGGTCGAGCCGGTCTTTCGGATGATCGAATCCCTCAAGGCCGAGCGGCACTACGACGAGGTGATCTATATGGCTCCGGACGGGGACATTTTCGATCAGGGAATGGCAAACGAACTGTCGCTCCGGGAGAACATCATCCTCCTCTGCGGGCACTACAAGGGCATCGATGAGCGGATCCGGGAACACCTCGTTACCCGGGAGATTTCCGTCGGGGACTTTGTCGTCAGCGGCGGCGAGATTCCCGCGGCCATCGTGGCGGACGCGATCGTACGTCTGCTCCCCGGCGCCCTGACCGATGAAACTTCCGCCCTGAGTGACTCCTTCCAGGAGGGTCTCATCGCTCCCCCGGTCTATACCCGTCCCGCGGAATTCAATGGCTGGAAGGTTCCTGAGGTCCTTCTTTCCGGCAATCCGAAGCTCATCCGCGAGTGGCAGGACGCCGAGTCCCTCCGCCGCACCCGCGAGCGCCGTCCGGACCTCCTGATGGAAAAAGATTGATTATTTTTTGACGTTTCGAAAATAATCCTTACTTTTGTGAAGAATTAAGGAAATGAGCCCTCGTTATTAAAATATTTTAATAAGTGCGGACCTCAGACTAACCTGAATTAATTCTAACCGAAAGGTATTGCACTACTAACTAACCCTTGTAAGCCCGCAGTGATGCGGGCTTACAATGTATATTGGGTCCAACTGTTGCAGCCTAAATCAGCGGCTCCATTCCAAAGGTGCTGTCCGAGGAGGTCCACCGTCTGGACCTCCTCAAGCAAAAACAGCCATTTTTGTCGGAGGAGGTACATTGCTTGGACCCCCTCAGACGGTGCGCATAGGGAGATGGTCGATCGCCCCGGCGGCAGCTACAGGCCGAAGGCGCGCCTCGGTAATCTATATGGGGGAATCGCATTCCCCCGTATAGATAGGGGGAGGGGCGAACGAAGTGAGTGAGTTCCGCCGCAGGTACTACCCTTGGAGCGAAGCTGTGGCGTTATAATGACAGGATATGCGAAGCGGCGACGGAGGCGGTGGACCAGGCGGCTTGGAGGTTGTAGCCGCCGGTGATGGCATCGATATCGAGGACTTCGCCGGCGAAATGGAGGCCCGGGTAGCGCCGCGCCTCCAGCGTCCCGAGCGAAATCTCAGAAAGCGACACCCCGCCGCAGGTCACGAATTCTTCGCGGAAATGCACCCGTCCGCCGAGCGCGTACTCATCGCTCCGCAGCAGCGCCGCGAGCCGTGCCGCGCCCTTGCTGCCGACCTCGGCGCAGCGCATCTGCGGCCGCAGTCCGGCCCGGGCGGTCAGATGGGCCCAGAGCCGGGAAGTAATCCCGGAAGGATGGACGCTGCCAATCTGCTTCTGGCCGCCCTCCGAGAGCAGCGCCTGAACCGCGGCAGCAGGGTCCTCCCCCGGCAGCCAGTTGATGAGCAGCCGTCCGCGGTATTGATTCTCCGCAAGGTAGCGCGCCGCGTATGAAGACAGGCGCAGCGTCGCCGGACCGCTGATGCCCCAGTCCGTCAGGAGCAGTGTCCCTTCCGCCCGGAACGGCGTCCCGGCAAGGCTCATTTCCACTTCCGCGAGCGTCCCTTGCAGCGCCTTCAGCCCCGCATCCTCGACGCGAAGCGTAAAGAGCGAAGGCACCGGCGGTTCGATTTTTAGAACCAGCTCCGATAGATACGACAGCCCCGCGATCTTTGGACTTCCGCCCGTTGTAACCAGCACAGCATCAGCTTCATATGAAGTATCCTGCGTGGAGACGATAAAGCCGGAAGAGATTCGGAGCACCCGCGCGCCGGTCACGACCCGGACACCGCCGAGCCGAAGTCCGCGCTCCAGGGTCCGGACAATCTGCATCGCATCCTGCGAACGCGGGAACACGCAGCCGTCCGGCTGGACCGTCAGCGCGACCCCTTCCGTCTCGAACCAGCGCATCGTATCCTCGGGTGAAAAAGCCCGCAGGGCACGGCGCATCAGCTGATGGCCCCGCGGATAGATCCGATCGAGCGGCAGCCCCTCCGAGAAATCGTTCGTCAGGTTGCAGCGCCCGCCGCCCGTGATGGCGACCTTGGCGAGCAGTCGCTCCCCTGCCTCAAGCAGGGTCACCTCTGCCCCGCCCCGCGCGAGTTGGATCCCCGCGAAGCAGCCTGCGGCACCGCCGCCTATGATGATCACCTTTTTCATCAGAATTCCATACTAAGCCGTACCATCCAGTTCCGCCGCGCCTGCGGATATACGCCGCACTCCGTGTACCAGGGATCTTCGCCGCCCTGCCAGGCCCGATAGACCCAGCCGCTGCCGCAGTACTTGCGCCCGAGCAGGTTATTCACATACAGGGTCGCCTCGCAATGGGCACCGCCCAGACGGAAACCCTGGCTGAGGCTGAGGTTCGAGACGAAATAGCCCGGGATCGCGCGCTCGGCGCTGCCGGTATTGTCCAGGTACTGCCGCCCGACCCATTTCCCGTCCAGGCTGAGCACCGGACCCTTCGCGGCCGTTGTCCATTCCGCGCGTCCCATCGCAATGCAGCCCGGCGAAAGCAGCATAGGCGTACGGCCGTAGTGTTCATCGCGGTAGCCGCCCGCTTCCCAATCCTCGACGTGCGCGGTAAAATCCGCGATCTGGTTCACCGAAAGCGTTAAGTTTCCCTCCAGACGGAGCCGCTCCACCGGCGCGTAGGCTGCGGCCAGTTCGATGCCCCGCCGCCATCCGCGGTCGATGTTCTCCTTGATGGCGTAGCCCGACGTGGACAGCCGCCCCGTTTCGAGGAGCATATCCCTATATTCCATCGCATACGCACTCGCGGAGGCGCTCAGGCGCTCGTGCGAGAAGCTGTAGCCGATCTCGACATCGATCATCGACTCCGGCCGGATCGGGATCATCTCGCCCTTGATGTTCTCCTTGATGTCGCTCTTCCCCGGCTCGCGGTGTCCCAAAGCGACCGACCCGTAGATGCGGTGATGCCCGAAATGGGCCGTCACGCCACCGCGGGGGTTGAAGAAAGGCCAGTTCTTGCGATAATCCATCGGCTGGTCCGAAGCCTTGTCGTCGCGGCCGGTAAGCGAATAATGCACATAGCGGTACTGCAATTCGCCGTACGCCGTGAGCCAGGATAGCGGCCGCCATTCCGCCCGCGCAAAGCCCGACAAGTCGGTCTTGCGACCAACGTTACGGTACCAGGCATCCGCCGCATTGAGGGCGCCGTAGTCGTAATCCGCGCCGAGCACTTTCGCCCAGAGCAGCTCGCCCCAATGGTCGCCGATGTAGCGTGCGGCACTAAGACCCGCCCGCGCCTCAAGCCGGTCGCCCCGCCAGCGGAGGTCGCTGTTGAGCACATAGAGGTCGTTCCCCATCCGCTTGCGGTAGGTCATATCGCTTTTCTTGTAGCTCAGGCCGTCGAGGCCCGTCATTTCCGCCGCCGGGAAGCCGAACTGCGCGAACTTGCGCCCGGTCTTGTAATACTCGTCGTAGCCATCGCCACGGGTGTAGGCGGCCGTCGTGACCCAGGTCAGGCCCTGCCGGATCGCGCGGCTGTAGCTGAGCTGCAGCTGATGCTGCCGGTACACATCTTCGGCGTTCGGGTAATAATAGACGTTGCCGAGCGCATCGAAATACTCTCCTGCCGGGTTGTATGTCGGGTCGCTGTCGAGCTTTTCGGGCGGAATGCCGTCCCAGGTGATGCCGCTTTGCTGACTGCCGAGAAGCCAGGTTGCGCGGAGGGCGTTCTTGCCGCGGAGCCAGCCGAGCACCACGAAGGCCGAATAGGAACGGACGTGGCCATTGCGGATGTAGCCCTCGGTCCGAGCCTTGGAGAAGGCGGCGCTGCCATAAAAGCCGGCGGGCGTCCGGGCGGACTGCGTCGAAAGGGTCAGTACCTGTGTTCCGAAGGATCCGGCGCCATAGCTGATCCGGGCGCTGCTTTCAGCCGGAACCAGGGCGGTGCCCATATGGATGCTCGCCCCGAAGGCGCCGCTGCCGCTTGCGGAGGTGCCGAGGCCGCGCTGGACCTGAACGCTCGTCGTGAGCGCCGTCAGGGCCGGAATGTTGACCCAGAAGACCTCCTGCGATTCGGCGTCATTCAGGGTCACGCCGTTCAGGGTGACGTTGATCTGCGAGCCCTTGACCCCGCGGATCGTCAGGGCGCTGTTGCCGAGGCCGGTCCCGCCTTCATTGTAGCTCACCACGGAAGGGAGCAGCCGGAGGGCTTCCGCCATCGATTGTGAGGGTTGCGTTTTTTCGAGGGCTTCCCGTCCGAGTTCGCTGTGGGTAACCGGTGTTCCGGCTCCGGTTCGGGAGGCGTTGACGATGACACTGTCGAGAAGTTCCTGCGCACGGGCCGTCAGGGCGGCCGTCAAAACAAGCAGGATAAGGGCGTATAGTCTTTTCATTCTTTTCCTACGGCGGTATGGACCGCATCAGGTTCAAAGGGTATTTCTCAACCGGCCTTTCGGGTCGGTACCCCCAAGGATTATTTTTTTACGAGTTCGATTTCAAACAGTTTCTTCCAGTATTTACCGGTGAGATAAGTCTTTCCGCTCACGGGGTCGTGGGCAATGCCGTTCAGCACATCGGTGCGCAGGTCCCGGTCCCGGGCCGGCAGGAGGCCGCTGCAATCGACGATGCCTTCGACCCTGCCGTTGTCGGGATTGATGATCAGGATCTCGTCGCGGGTATAGACGTTTGCCCAGATCTTGCCGTCAATGTATTCGAGCTCATTGAGATAGCGACGTCCCAGGCCTTCCTGCGTCACGTGCAGGGTTCGTACGGTCTGCAGGTCTTCGTCCAGGAAGAACAGGTAGTCGGAGCCGTCGCTTGCGATGAGCTGCTTTCCGTCGGTGGTCAGGCCCCAGCCCTCGCGGGGATATTCGACCTTTTCCCGGACCGCGAAACTGACCGGATCACAGCGGAAAACCAGGCCGTTCTGCCAGGTCAGGATATACAGGGTCGTATCCAGCACCGTAGCGCCTTCGGCGAAGATATCCATCCCGAGGCTGACCGTCCGCTCTCCCCTGCCGGTTTCAAGCTTTACACGCCGCATCGCGGACTCGCCGTACTGCCCGACGCTCTCATACAGGGCGCCATCGTAGAAAAAGAGGCCCTGCGTGTAAGAGGAGGGATCGTGCGGGTACTCCGCGACGACCTGCGCCCGGTACCGCACCGGCCCTTTCGGGGTCGAAGCGCACCCGGCACACACCGCCGCCGCAAGAATCAGGATGAGGAGACGTCTCATAGCGGGGACAAATATACGGAATTCTATTGACTTTTTTGCTTTTTATCGTACCTTTGCGGCGGTGAAATACAGGTGGGACGATCTGTCGCGGCCAAGGACTGCTCCGGGCCCCCGTCATACAGGAGCGCCAAGGCTGAGGAAAGTCCGCACAGGAAAGGGCACCCGGCTGCGGAAAGCGCAGAAGGGAGTAATCTTTTGAGGGGCGTAACAGAAAACAACCGCCGGAGCTCGTCTCCGGTAAGGGTGAAAACGTGGGGTAAGAGCCCACGACGGCGCGTGGCGACACGCTTCGGGTACGCCACCCGGGCCTGCAAGACCAAATATACCGGCAGGTGAGGACGGCCCGTCCGATGCCGGGGGGTAGGTTGCGAAGATAAATGGCAGATTCAAAAACAGAAAGCGGCTTACGGCCCCACCTTTAACCAAACGGCCCCGGAGATCCCTCCGGAGCCGTTTTCATATCCTGTCTGATGGACTTATCGCCTTAGCCCGCGCATCTTCTGCATCAGGTTGCCGGTCATTGCACCCTTCATCACCTTGCGCGTGCCCTCGAACTGCTTGAGAAGTTTGTTGACTTCGGCGAGGGAGGTGCCGGAGCCGTCGGCGATGCGCTTGCGGCGGGAACCGTTGATGATATCCGGATGCTCGCGCTCGTACGGGGTCATCGAGAGGATGATCGCCTCGACACCCTTGAAGGCCTTGTCGTTGTCGATATCGACGTCCTTGATCGCCTTGCCGACGCCCGGGATCATCGAAGCGAGGTCTTTAATGTTGCCCATCTTCTTGACCTGCTGAATCTGCTCGTAGAAATCCCAGAGCGTAAACTGGTCCTTGGCGAGTTTCTTCTTGAGCTCGCGGGCCTGCTTCTCATCGAACTGCTCCTGCGCCTTCTCGACGAGGGAAACGACATCGCCCATCCCGAGGATACGGTCGGCGATGCGGTCCGGATGGAACACGTCGAGGGCCTCCATCTTTTCGCCCGTCGAGACGAACTTGATCGGCTTCCCGACGACGGCCTTGATCGAAAGGGCCGCACCGCCACGGGTGTCGCCATCCATCTTGGTGAGCACGACGCCGTCGAAATCGAGCCGCTCGTTGAAGATCCGAGCCGTTTCGACCGCATCCTGACCGGTCATCGCATCGACCACGAAGAGGGTCTCCGTCGGCTTTACCGCCTTGTGCAGGGCCGAAATCTCGTCCATCAGCTCGTCGTCCACGGCGAGGCGGCCGGCCGTATCGACGATCACGACGCTGTAGCCCTCGGAGCGGGCCTTGCGGATGGCGTTTTCGGCGATGCGGATCGGATCCTTGACGCCCTCTTCCGTATAGACCGGAACGCCGACGGTTTCGCCGAGCACCTTGAGCTGTTCGATGGCGGCCGGGCGGAAAGTATCGCAGGCGGCGAGAAGCACCTTCATCCCGCGCTTGCTCTTGATGTGCAGGGCGAGCTTGCCGGAGAAGGTCGTCTTACCGGAACCGTTCAGACCGGCGACCAGGACCACGCCCGGATTCCCCTTGACGTTGATATCGGAGGACTGGCTGCCCATAAAGGCGGCCATCTCGTCGCGGACGATCTTGACCATCATCTGCTGCGGCTTGACCGCCGTCAGCACGTTCTGTCCGATCGCCTTGTCCTTGACCGTGTTGCAGAAGTCCTTCGCGACCTTGAAGCTCACGTCGGCGTCCAGGAGGGCCTTCCGGATGTCCTTGACGGTTTCCGCTACATTGATTTCACTGATCTTTCCTTCGCCTTTCAGGATCTTGAACGACCGTTCCAGACGCTCACTTAAATTCTCAAACATAGGTGCTCAAACTGTTTTGGATCGCAAAGATACGGAAATTTTCCGCAAGTGTCGAAATTTCTGATTATATTAGCAGGCTGAAAAGAGAATATACCTATGATTATCGTCAAGTCTTTCTCCCTCGTCGGAGACCGTGTCTCGGATTTTTCCGCCCTCTGCGACAAGAATACCATCGCCGTCGTACGTCCTGAAAAGGCCCTGGAGGATCTCCTCCGCGGTATCATCCGGCGGACCGTCGCGGAAAAGCGCCCCATCGGAAATGACTTCCAGCAGGTCGAGGATTACTTCTGCGGCCTGTCTGCAAATCCCGCCTACCGGGCTAAGGTCGACCAGACGGTCACGATGCTGGAGACCTACCTCAGCGAAGGTATGTACATCCAGGCTGATGTGCAGGCGATCGCGGACTACGTGATGGCCCGTACGGCCCGACTCTGCGCCGAAGCGGTGGCGGCCGAAGCCGGCGGCCTGACGGTAATCGACGGCACGCAGCTCGTGGTCTGCCGCGAGGATGCCCCGAAGCCCTACTTCGACTGGGACGCTTCCCGTTCGGAAATCGCAGCGCGCTGCAGCCACGGCGGCATCGTCGTCGCCGGCGGTTATGGCCGTCTGGGTAGCGGCTACGTGGTCCGGATCGGACGCGGCGGTTCGCATATGATGGCCTCCCTGATTGCTTCGGCGGTCGCTGCAGAGGGGATCGAATTCTTCTCCTCGCTGGCCGACTTCTTCGCGGGCAAGGGCGGCATCACCTATGATGAGGCGGCCCATTACTGCGCCAATCCGGCCTCCCCGATTCCTTCCGCCGCGCTCTGGCCGGCCAAGAAGGCGGGCATTCCGATCGCCGTCAAGAACATCGGCGCGCCGGACAAGGTCTATGCTCTGATCTCCGACCGTTCTTCCCGCGACGGCAGCGACAGCCCGATTGCAGACCTCGTCGCCGAAAAGGGCCTCGACCTGATCACGGTCCTCGGTACCGGCCTGCTCGGCACCGTCGGCCTTTCCTCCAGCATTTTCTCGGCCCTGGCTGCTGAGGGCGTCAACGTCCGCTTCATCAGCCAGTCCTCCTCTGAATACAGCATCAGCTTCGCCGTCCGCCGCGAAGAGAGCGAGCGGGTCGTCGCCGCGCTCCAGGCCCTGGTTTCCGACAACAAGCTGATGGAACTCGACGATGTGATGGTGCTCAACCAGCACGTCGGTATCGTTACCATCTTCGGCAGCCGGATGAAGAACGTTCCGGGCGTTTCCGGGCACGTCTTCTCGGCCCTCGGTAAAGGCGGGATCAACATCATCGCTTCCGCTCAGGGCGGCGAGGAACTTTCCATCTCCGTCGTCGTCGAAGAGGCCGACCTCGAGAAGGCCGCCGCGCTGCTGCGGTAATCTCCCCCGCGGCACTTACCCTCCCCCGCGGCACACGAATCCTTTATTCTGACCATTCCAATGCTACTGACGGACCAATTCCAGGACCGTCAGTGTCGTTTTACCCCCTTTCCCGCAACCGACGGTCCCGCATTTGAACCGTCAGTTGCACCCAAAGGGTGTCGTTATGGGATTTACCGGCTAATCACCCCGCTGAGGAAAAGGGATTCACCGTCATAACAGGCGGCGAACTGCCCGGGGGTGATGCCCCGCTGGGGCTCATCAAAGAGGATGTACAGGCCGCCTTTCCGCCACAGCAGCGTCGCCCCCTGCAGCGGCTGCCGGTACCGGATCCGCACCCTGCACCGCACTACTGCCGGCAGGGGTCCATTCTCTGTACCCCCTCGCGCAAAAACGGCCATTTTTGACGGAAGGGGTCCATCGCTTGTACCCCCTCGCTCAGCGGAGGCGGAGGCAAGGGTATCCGAGGGCGTGTCCACCCCCGGACACGGGCAGGGGGAGGGGCCCGTCGGCAGCGAGTTATCGTGAATCGATGACGAAGATGACGATGGGAGGGGCCGGAGCGAGCCAAGCGAGCGGAGTTCCTCGGATACCCTTGACTCCGCCGAAGGAGCACTGATCCAATGAATTTCCGCCGGATCAATCCGGAGGCAGCGGCGGGAGAGGCCGGGGTGGGAATGGCCTTCACCGACATAGACGCGGTTGGAGGCGGTGTCGGTACCAATCACGAAAAGCGGCTCGGTGTGGCCGCCGATATTCAGGCCCTTGCGCTGACCGACCGTGTAGAACTGCGCCCCCTCGTGGGTCCCGAGCAAGGCGCCGAACGGATTCGGGCGGATGCGGGTCTTTTTGATGTGCTTGCGGCCGGAGCGGTACACCTCCGTTTCAAATTGGATATCGGAATACGACATCGGCGTAGCAAGCAGTTGTAAATCCGCCTCCGACAATGCTTCAAGCCGAGACAGATCAAACGGACAGGACCCGAGCGGCTCCCCGTCGCTGGTGAGCACCTTGACCTCCGGGGCATAATGGGTTGTCATCACGAGCGGAACCCCCGGCAGCAGCAGGGACCCGAGCAGGGCCTTTTGCCGCTGATATAACTCCGAGGCCTCATACCAGGGTTGGAAAACCTCGACCACCTCCCCCGAAACGCTCTGCAGTTTCTGCTTCAGGAAAGTCGGCAGATCGACCTTTCCGACAAAGCAGATCCCCTGCGAATCCTTCTTGTCCGCCGACGGCAACTCCGCCTCGGCCGCGATCCGCCGGACCTCAGGCTTGGTGAGTCCCCCGATCGGGAAAAGCGCTGCAGAAAGCTGCTCCTGAGACAGCTGGCAAAGGAAATAGCTCTGGTCCTTGTTCGGATCGGCCCCTTCCAGCAACTGCCAGACCGGCTGTCCGGATGGCCCCAAAACCAGGCTTCCATCCGCGGCCAGCAGCGCCTCCTTCCGGACGTAATGGCCCGTCGCGACATAATCCGCCCCGAGCTTGCGCGCCGCAGCAAGGAAAGCGTCGAACTTGATCTCCCGGTTGCAGAGCACATCCGGATTCGGCGTCCGACCCTTCGCGTATTCATCGAACATATAATCGACGACCCGCTGCCGGTACGGCCCCGACAGATCGACAAAGTAGAAGGGAATTCCGATCTTGCGTGCCACGAGTTCCGCCACGAAGCGGTCCTCCTCCCATTCGCAGTCGCCGTGCAGGGTCGCATCCGCATCGTGCCAGTTCTGCATAAACATCGCGAAGACGTCATAGCCCTGCTCCTTGAGCAACAGCGCCGCTACGGAGGAGTCCACTCCCCCGCTCAGCCCGACACAGACCTTGATATGCGACTTGTCCTCCATCGACATCGGTTAGGATTTGCGGCTCTTCGAGAAGGCCTCGGCACAGGCAATTCCATCCAACGCTGACGAGACGATCCCCCCGGCGAATCCGGCGCCTTCCCCGCAAGGGTACAGGCCCGGGAACTGGGGATGCTGCAGCGTCTCAGGATCGCGCGGGATGCGAACGGGCGAAGAGGTTCGCGACTCCACGCCGAGCAGGAGTGCATCGTTCGTATAGTAGCCGTGCATCTGCCGGTCCACCTGCGGAAACGCCCGGCGAAGGCGTTTCGCCACGTGCTCCGGCAGCAGCTCGTGCAACGGCGCCGGAATCGTGCCCGGCGTATAAGAGCTGCGGGGCAGATCTTTCGACTCCAGCCCGCGGCAGAAATCTTTCATCCGCTGTGCCGGCGCGGCAAGCGGGTTCTGTCCCTCCCGGCGATGCTCCGCCGTAAAGGCATACATCCGCCGCTCGACGTCCCGCTGGAAATCCAGCAGCGCCAGTGCGCCGCGCGAGCGATATTCTTCCGGCTCATCGCCAGGCTCGATCTGTACGACCACCCCGGCGTTGGCCCATTTGGAATTGCGCGCGCTGTTCGACATTCCGTTAAGCACGATCGACTCCCCTTCCGTGGCCGACGGGACGAGGATGCCGCCAGGGCACATACAGAAGGAGAACACGCCGCGGCCGTCCACCTGCTGCACGAAGCTGTACTCGGCGGTCGGCATATAGGGCTGGTATTTTCCGTGGTAACGCATCTGGTTAATCAGCCATTGCGGGTGCTCGACCCGTACGCCCAGCGCGAAGCCCTTCGCCTCAAGCGCCAGGCCCTTGCCCAGCAGCATCTCATAGATGTCCCGCGCCGAATGCCCCGTCGCCAGGATCACCGCCGCAGCAGCATAACTCACCCGCCCCTCCTGCGTTTCCGCCACGACGGTCACCTGGCCCTGAGGTGTATCGGAGTCAATAGCCTCCTGGCCCGCAGGTGAGTAGGAAGGTATGGCATCAGCGGGCGTGTCCACCCCCGGACACGGGCAGGGGGAGGGGCCCGTTGGATGCGAGTTATCGCGAAGCGATGACGAAGTAGACAATGGGAGGGGCCGGAGTGAGCGAAGCGAACGGAGTTCCGCTGATGCCATACCTTCCGGATCACCGGAGGGCAGGATATCCACCACCTTCGTCTCGAAATGGTACTCCCCGCCGTGGGCGACGATGCACTCGCGAATCTTCTCGACGATGAGCGGTAGGCGGTCCGTGCCGATATGCGGATGGGCATCGATCAGGATCGACGGGTCGGCGCCGAAGGCCACGAGCTGGTGCAGCACCTCGCGGATGTCCCCGCGCTTGGAGGAACGCGTATAGAGCTTGCCGTCGGAGAATGCACCCGCACCGCCCTCGCCGAAGCAGTAATTCGAATCGGGATTCACCACGCCCGTGGTCGAGAGCGTCGCCATATCGCGCTTGCGGCCGTGGACATCCTTGCCCCGCTCGAGCACGATGGGCCTATAGCCCTCCATCAAAAGGCGCAGCGCCGCGAACATCCCCGCGGGACCGGCGCCGACAACGACCACCGGCTCAGCGTCGCGCACGTCCTGGTATGGCGGCAGCGCGTATTCCGGCAGGGTCTCCCCCGTCCGGCAGGCTTCGATCTTGTAGCGATAGAGGATATCCTGGCGCGCATCGATCGAGCGCCGCACGACGCGGACCTGCCCTACGGCATCCTCCCGGACGCCGAGCTTTCGGGCCGCCTCGCTCCGCAGCTGCTTTTCCGTCAGCTCGAGGCCGATCTTCTGCGCGATTTCAAATTCTTTCATACCGATTCATCGAGCACTTCGGCGATATCCCGCACCGGTCGGTCAGCATAGCGGCCGAAGGTCGACAGGCAGAGCGGACAGGCCGTGACGAGGGTCTCCGGATCCGCCGCCGTAAGATTGTTCAAAGCATTAAGCGTCATATCCTTGCGCTTGTTGAAGCTCAGCGAGATCGAGCCGAGCGACCCGCCGCAGCAGATGCTTTCGGCGTGGTGCTTCTCCGCCTCGACGACCCGGCCGACGCGGCGCAAAAGGGCGCGGGGCTCATCATAGATGCCGCAGCCGCGACCGAGCTCGCACGGATCGTGGAAGACCAGCGGCCGCTGCGAAGTCTGCTGCGGGGTGAGGGCACCGGAGGCCGCCAGCTCCTCAAAGAAGACGCTGTGGTGCACCACGCGAATGCCCGGCAGGTCGTACTCCTGCGCAAAGACGCGGTAGCAGATCGGACAGCTCAGCAGCAGCGTGTCGCAGCCCGAGGCGAGAATAATCTCGCGGTTCTTCTCGATCAGCGCCCGGGCCTGCTCGGTCCGACCCGCCATCATCAGCGGCCGTCCGCAGCACAGTCCGCCGTCGGGATCCATCACGGAATACGCGACGCCCGCCTTCTTCAGCACGGACTCCGTAGCCCGCCGGATAGACGGGGTCAGCTGCGTCATACAGCCGGCGAAGTAGAGCACCTTGCCGCTCCCCTGCTCCCCGATGGCCGCCTTAAACGGCTCGGGAGACAGGCCCGCGAAGGAAGGATTGACGCCATAATGCCGCAGCGAGCGCTGGGCTACGCGCAGCTCCGGCCCTTCGCAGCCGATCTGGCAGAGCGCCGTACATTTGCCGCAGAGGAGGCACTTGTCGCTGATCTCCGCGATGCGTTTTTCGTTGCCGCGGCGGAGCTGGCGGTTCAGATACACCGTCGCATCCTTGATGTTCGCCTTCTTCACGCTCATCGGGCAGGCATCGATGCATACGCCGCAGCCCGGGCAGGAGTAGGTCTCGAGGCGGGCAAAACCCTTGCGCGGATGCGTGATCTTGATCCCGGCATTGCGCACGGGGATCAGCAGCATCTCCGCCGGAATGTGCATATAGCGGGTGAAGGGCAGCACGCACATAAAAACGCAGAGCGCGATCGAGTAACCCCACCACGTCAGGACCATATTGTCCGGGTTCGACAGGAACTGCCGGAAGAGCCAGTTCAGCGGAAGGGTCAGGAAGGAGCCGCCCGAAACGTGAGCGACGAAGCCTTCGCAGAGCAGGCGCATCGGGAAAATGGTCCAGAGCGCATACATACCGATGCGGTCGAGCAGGCTCGGACGCGTGGTGCGACGCATACCGAACAGGAGCGAAGCGACGCGCTTGATCACCGCGAGGATGATGCCGCTCAGCACCAGCAGCAGGGCGAAATCCATTCCGAAAGCCAGCACGGCCCCGAGCTTCGACGGCTCGACCTCTTCGACGAAATAGTTGAAGAAGATCGCGTGGTAGAAGGTATGGATCCGGCCCGGAATGAAGGCAAAGACCTGAATGTGGCCAATCAGAATCAGCAGGAACCAGCCGAAGGCGATCGAGCTATGCATATAGCCGAGCAAGCGGTTCCGCTTCCAGAGCTTGACGTGAAAGAGGCAGTTCAGGAAGATGTCCCGGATGTTCTTCCAGATAATCAGCGGATTGATCAGCGAGAGAAAGAAGCGCCGGCGGTCGCAGCGCGGCAGCTCGAGCACGACCCGGATCATCCCGATGAGGCAGTACCCGAGGACAAAAGCCATTCCGAAGAGGAAAGGAATGACAAACCAGTTGAAGGTTCCGGTCTCGATCATTTCGCTGCCTCCTCTTTCTTATAATCCTGGCAGATCGCGAGGATCAGGCCCCGGGTGTTGATCCCCCGCGGGCAGACCATCGTGCACTTGCCGCAGAGCATACAGGCGTCCAGTTTTTCGGCCGCCATCTTCAGGCGCCCCCGCTGGATGTCCAGGATGACTTGCCGCACGCTCATTCCGCTGTAGGCGTTGCCGCTGCAACTCGCGGTGCAGCTGCCGCAGCCGATGCAGGTGCGGATATCCGGGACCCGTTCCTCGACCTTCCGGAAGAGGGTCAGATCCACCGTATCAAGGTTGACGGCGGAACTGGGGCTGAGTGAGAATCCGAATTCCATACCTACCGGGCGCTGGTGAGATACTGGTGAACGTTCAGGGCGGCGCTACGGGCCTCGGCGAGAGTCTCGGGGACGGTCTTCGGTCCCGTGCAGGTGCCGGCGTAGAAGATGCCCTTGCGCGGCGAATGGGTAATGCCCGTGACATTGTCGAGGCTGCGCAGGAATCCGTCCTCATCCCGCTCGAGGGTGACATTCTTCGTCACCGCGGCGAGGTCGGGATTGCAGACGATGCCGCTCATCAGCACGAGCAGGTCGAGGGTCACCTTCAGCGGCTTGCCGGAGAGGGTGTCCTCCGCCTTGACGAGCACGCGCCCGTCGAGCACCTCGGAGACTTCGCTGACGCGGCCGCGGATGAAATGGATGCCGAAATCGCGCTGGGCATTGATATAGAAGTCTTCGTATTTCTTGCCGAAGAGCCGGAGGTCCATATAGAAGCAGTAGATCTCCGCATCCGGGAAGCGCTCCTTCATCTCAATCGCCTGCTTGATCGCCGTGATGCAGCAGACTTTGGAGCACTGCGTATTGCCGGCCTTGACGTCGCGGGAGCCGACACAATGGACAAAACCGAGGGCCCGGGGCTGCGCTGGAATGCGCTCGTCGATCCCGGTGGTGAACCAGTGCTCGAGGTCGCGGTTCGTGATCACGCGGTCATAGATGCCGTAGCCATACTCCTCCTTCTTCGCGGCTTCGAACAGGCGGAAGCCCGTCGCGACGATGACGGCCTTGGCGAGAATGCTGATACCGCTGGTGAGCATCACGTTGTAACCGTCCCTGAGGCGGTTGATGAACTGGATGCCGGTCTCGAGGAAAATGGTGGCTCCTTCGAGGCGCTCCTTCAGCGCGCCGATGACCTCTTCCGCGGGGGTCATATCCGGGAAGAGCCGGTGCCAGGAAGCGACGTGGCCTCCCAGATGGTCGGACTGTTCGACGAGAATCGGGGCATAACCCAGGGTCAGCAGCGATGCGGCCGCTTCCATTCCGGCGATGCCTCCGCCGATGACAACAACGGATTCTTTCATAGCGTTAACAGCATTTCAGGACCTGCGGAAGGCCCGGTTTCTTGATATCTTTTTCATTGAGGCCCAGGTACTTTCGCGCCGGGTCATACGGAACGCCCATCTTGTCGAGGAGGGGCTCCATCGCGACCTGATGGATCTGCAAACCGAGATCCCAGGGATCGTAGCCGAGCACCAGGCCGGCCAGCTCTTCGTAGGTCAGCACGGGGATGCCGAAGCCGTTCTTGCCATAGGTCTTTCCCGTTTGCTCGGCGATGACGTACTGCCAGCGGTCGAGGAAATAGGGGCAGCCGGGGCAGTTTGTGATGATCGCATCAGGCTGGTAGGGCTCCATCGATTCGAACTTCTTGTGCGTGTTCGAGACGCTGTAACCGCGGTTGGCCTTCACGAGGTACTGCCGGAAGCCGAAGCCGCAGCAGTGCCGCCGTTCGGGATAGTCGATGACGCGTCCGCCCCAGGATTCGGCCATTCCGCTCAGCACGCAGGGATATTCGGCACCACCTACGCCCTTGTGCGGGAACATCTTGGAGTAATGGCAGCCGATGTGCTCGACGATGCGCAGGGGCTCCCCCGTTTCGTGGTTGACGAGACGGAACTTCGCCTTTTCGGCGATTTCGTCGCGCAGTTTATACACCACGTCGCTGGCGTGGCAGACGTACTCGGGCTTTTCAAATTCGCGGCGGCAGGCCTTCCAGAGGTGCTCGCGGATGCGGTGCTCGAGCTCGGGGAATTCGCGCCAGGTCTCGAGGATCTCGCAATAGTTGCCAAAAGAGGTAATGCAGCTTGTAACGAGGTTCTTGTAGCCGGCTTCGGTCATCAGGGAGAACTGCCGGGCGACGATGGTCATCGCGGTTTCCTGCGGGATGGTGTCGCTGTGATAGGCGATGCCGCCGCAGGTCGTATGGTGCGGGGTCTCGTAAAGGTCGCGGCCGAGCAGGTCGCGGACGATCTTGACGAAATACGTCTCCGATGCGGGGAAGAAATTCTGCCGGATGCAGCTGCGGACGTAGAACCAGTGGTTGTCCGGAATCTCTTTCTGGTAGTCGGACCAGATTTTCTGTTTGCCCTGGTAGATCATTGCTGTTCCGTATTAAAATGCCCCGGGGAGCAGTGTGTAAACGTATATTTCAGGTATTCGTCGGGGGTCATCCCCATCTCCTTCGCTTTTTCGAGGGAGTATTTTTCAACGAGTTCTAGGCGCTCGGTGCCGCCGGTTTCGTCGTAAATGGCTTTCAGCTCATCGAGATCCTCCTGAGGAATCTTGCGCAGCGCTCCGGGGCCATCCTTTCCGTAATTGGCGCCAAGGCGGGTATAGACCTCTTCTTTATTATTCAGCACCCATTCGAAGACGGGGCCCGATTCGGGATGGTCTTCGTAAGCAAAGGTCGAGGCGTGGACGCAGTAGCCGAGGTTCAGGACGTTGCCGTTCAGCACCTTGGTGAGCGGATAGAGCTGCCGGCCCTTCTCGCTGGCGGTGAAATAGCCGAGTTTCGCGGAGAGGTTTCGCAGGGCCATAATCACGAGGCCGGCGCCGTTCTTTCGGGGGCAGCGGGTCACGCAGGACATACATTCGCCGCAGTACCAGATCGTTTCGCTCTTCAGGAGCGCTTCGATCTCCGCGTCGTCCCGCCGCTGAACGGTATCCACGATCTTTCGCGGATCGTATTTGTAGAACTCCGCTGCCGGGCAGATGGCCGTACACGTCCCGCAATTGATACAGGTGTGCATCCCCTCCTTGAAGCGATAGTCCTTACAGAGTTCGTCGTATAGTTTTCCCATAGGTTTTAGTACACTCGTCCCCTTCGGGGACATTCCTGCAAATGTACACATTTATTATGTATATTCCAAAACCCGCCTCCGCAAGCTCCGCTCCAAGGGTAGTGTCTGCGGCGGAACTCCGTTCGCTTCGCTCACTCCGGCCCCTCCCATTGTCTCCTTCGTCATCGCTTCGCGATAACTCGTATCCAACGGGCCCCTCCCCCTGCCCGTGTCCGGGGGTGGACACGCCCGCCGCAGACACTACCCTTATCCGCTGCGCATCCGACCTTATCAACACCGCGCGCCGTCGGAGGGGGTACACGCGATGTACCGCCTCCGACAAAAATAGCCGTTTTTGCTCGAGGAGGTCCGGACGTTGGACCTCCTCGGACAGTGTCCTTGGAGCGGAGCTGCGGCAGCGTTGAGCGAAAAGAATTTGGGATGGGGGTGATACAATATTGAAAAAAGATTAATATCTTTGTCGGAAAGTCGAAATTCGAAACAACAAAGTATTAACAATAAACAACCTAGCATTATGGAAAATCAGAATCCGCAGTATCAGCAGAACTACCAGCAGCAGGGATACCAGCAGAATTATCAGCAGCCGTATCAGCAGCCGCAGTATCAGCAGGCCCCGCCGCAGCAGCCGTACGAACCGAAGCCCGGTAACAACCTCGTTTGGGCCATCCTCGTAACCCTTTTCTGCTGCCTCCCCTTCGGTATCATCTCGATCGTTTACGCTTCCAAGGTCGATGGTCTCTGGTATGCAGGTGACAAGATCGGTGCACGCAACGCGGCGAAGACGGCCGGTACCTGGGCCCTCGTCGGTGCGATCAGCTCCCTCGTCGTCTGGATCATCTACATCATCTTCGTCGTCGCAGTCGGTGCCGGCGCTACGGGTGCCTTCCTCGATCTTTAGGGAATCCATTCCTGATGAAGGAACACAGAAAAACGGTAATGACGGCCGGGATACTTCTCATCCTGGCCGTCTTCCTTGTTATTCTCGGAGTATATTCCTTCGTCGATCCGTCGTCCTCGGTCTTCTTTCCGAAGTGCCCGGTCAAGCTCCTGACCGGCTTTGACTGCCCCTCCTGCGGCGTTCAGCGCGCCTTTCACGCCCTGATGCACGGCCATCTGCTCGAAGCGCTCGCCTTCAACTGGTGGTTCATTCTGGCCGTTCCCTTTTTCCTTCTCGTAGCGCTCTCCACCCTCTTCGCGGAGCGCCCCGTATGGGCCCGCATCGGCTCCGTCGTCAAGAGCCGCGTGGCCATCTGGTGCTACATCGCCAGCTATTTTCTCTGGTGGGTTCTCCGGAACCTGCTTGGGATCTGATTCCCTTTAGAGCATACGCCCCTGGTCGCCCAGGTGGCTGTCCTTGAAGCCGAGGAAGTACAGGATGCCGTCGAGGCCGACCGTGCTGATCGACTGGCGGGCGCTCGCCTTGACCCGCGGCTTGGCGTGGAAGGCGATCCCGAGGCCCGCTTCGGAGATCATCGGCAGGTCGTTCGCCCCGTCACCGACCGCGATCGTCTGCGCGAGGTTGACCTTCTCGGTCTGCGCGATGAGCTTGAGCAGATCGGCTTTGCGGCGGCCGTCGACCACCTCGCCGAGATAGCGGCCGGTCAGCTTGCCATCCTCGCCGATTTCGAGCTCGTTCGCATACACATAGTCGATCCCATACTTGCGCTGCAGGTACTCGCCGAAGAAGGTGAAACCGCCGCTGAGGATGGCGATCTTGTAGCCGCAGGTCTTCAGCACCGACATCAGGCGGTCAGCGCCTTCGGTGATCGGCAGATGCTCGGCAATATCCTGCATCACAGACACATCGAGTCCCTTAAGTAAAGCGACTCTTTCGGTGAAGCTCGCCTTGAAATCGAGCTCTCCGCGCATCGCGCGTTCGGTGATCGCCGCGACCTGGTCATAGACGCCGTGGCGGCGCGCCAGCTCGTCGATGCATTCGGCCTGGATCAGCGTCGAATCCATATCGAAGCAGATCAGGCGGCGCATCCGGCGGTACATATCGTCCTTCTGGAAAGAAAAATCCATCCCGGTCTCCGCCGAGAGGCTCATCAGCTCCTGCTGGAAGGCGGCCCGGTCGGGCAGGAAGCCACGGACGGAGAATTCGACGCAGGCGCGCACGTTGCGCTCCGGGTGCATAATGCTCATCCGCCCCGTCAGGCGCTTGATCGCATCGATGTTCAGGCCGTTGCGGGAGATAACCTCCGCGGCGGCGCAGATCTGCTTCGCGCTCAGGCTGCGCCCGATCACCGTCAGGATGTAGCGGTTGCGGCCCTGGCGGCCGGCCCAGGCTTCGTAGTCGTCGTCGCTGACCGGCTCGAAACCGATCGTGACGCCGAGCTCCGTCGCCTTGAACAGGAGTTCCTTCATTACCTGCCCCGAAGCCGTCTCGTCGATGCGGATCAGGATGCCGAGGGAAAGGGTGCTGTGGATGTCCGCCTGGCCGATATCGAGGATCTGCGCGTCATAGCGGGCGAGGATTTCCATAATGCCGGCGGTAAGCCCGATCTGGTCTTTCCCGGCGATGCGGATAAGGATTTGTTCTTTCATATTGCAAAAATAAGGGAAAATCGTTTACTTTGCAAGAAGTAACTCTATCTCGAAACGCTATGCTCAAGAATCTGTTAAGCCGCGCCCTCAGCAACGTGATCACGAATGCGGGTATGAAAGCCGTCCAGAAAACCGTCCTCGGCGGCGGAAAAGAAAAAACGATCAGTTTCACCGCCCTGCCTGCCACCCTGGAGGAATTCAAGGCCCTTCCGGAAGCGGCCCTGACCGACGAATTCGCCGTTGCGGCCCTTTCGCTTCTCGCCCTGACGCAGTTCGAGGCCGACCACGAGCGCTGCTTCGCGATGCTCGATTTCCTGAAAGGCCCCGACCCGCTCAGCGGGATGCAGAAGCAGTTCCTTGCCGAGCGCTTTATGGACGGGAGTTTCTATAAGGTCAATTCCTTCTTCGAGGGTGCGACCCCGGCGAACGGCTACACGCCTTCGCAGCCTTACAAGGTCCGCGTTTCCTCCAATCCGTATTCGTACCAGAACGAAGGCTGGGCGACGCTGTACCTCCATTCCGGCGGCGCCGACAGCCCCCGTCCCGTGATTCTGCGCAAGAAGCCGAGCACCGGGACCTGGCACCTGGTCGAGATCCAGTACCTGAGCGACGTTCGCGTCCCGGCCGCGGCGGACAAATGGCGCTAGCCGACGGCTCGGATGCGCTTTCTTCGCAACGACAGTACCGATCCCCATTGGAATATGGCCTTTGACGAGGCCGTGCTGGAGCGGCATCCCCTCGAGGAGCCGCTTTTTTATCTCTGGCAGAACCGCCCGGCGGTAATCATCGGCCGGAACCAGAGTGCCTACGCGGAGGTCAATCTCCCGTACCTGCGGGAAAAGGGCATCGCTCTGGCGCGCCGCGTTACGGGCGGCGGGGCCGTCTATCACGACCTCGGAAATCTCAATTACACGATCGCGGGCCGGACGGCCGACCTCGATGCGGACCTGCCGCTCTATCTTGGGATGGTCTCGAATGCCCTTCGATCGCTCGGCGTGCCCGCCGAAGTGTCGGGCCGCAATGACATCCTCGTCGGGGGGCGCAAGTGCTCGGGCTATGCCAAGCGCCTCTCCCGGGACCGGATGATGATCCACGGCACGCTGATGTTCTCGGTCGATCTCGAGGAGCTCACCCGCGCCCTGGATACCCCGGGCAGCAAACTATCCGCTGCGGGGGTCGCTTCGGTGCGCAGCCGCGTCGCGAACCTGTCAGAGTATCTTCCGGGCTGGTCGCTGGAGCAGTTCCGCGAGGGGATGCACACGGCATTGGCGAGCGAAGGCTCCGGCTGCGATTCTGACGGCGTTCCCGGCTGCGAGGCGCCCCTGCCTGAAGGCTTTCTCGATGGCGTCAACGAGCTCGCCGACAGCAAGTTCCGCAGCTGGGACTGGATCTATGGCAATTCCCCCGAGACAGAACTCTGTCTTTGCCGGAAGTTCCCTTCCTGCGGCACGGTCGAGGCGCGTTTTTCCCTTCAGCACGGGCGGATTCGCGGCCTTCGCTTTACCGGCGATTTCCTTGGCGCGCTCCCTGCGGATGGCATTGAGTCTGCCCTCGAAGGCTGCCGCTATGCCCCCGAGGCCCTTGCGTCCCAGCTCGAGACGCTTCCCGTTTCCCGCTGCTTCGACGGGCTCGACCCCGCCGGACTGCTTTCCCTTTTTACCGATAATCAATGATCTCCATACAATGAAAAAGTTCACCCTCCTTCTTCTTCTTTCCGCCCTGTTCGTCCTGCCGCTTCGGGCCGGCACGATCGTTACCGACAGCCTCGCCAGCCGCTGCCTCGGGGCGTCGGTCCCCTTTAATGTGTACTTGCCTGACGGCTTTGCGGACGATGCCGACGCGCATTATCCGGTCGTGTACCTCCTCCACGGCCTCAGCGACAGCTATACGGCCTGGGTCGAGAAGGGCCATATGCAGGTCGTCGCGGACGAGCTGATCCGCTCCGGCGAGGCCTGCCCGATGGTCATCGTGATGCCGAATGCCGGCACTCCGGATGTGCACCATACGCCGTGCGGCTATTTCAATGTGCCGGGATGGCCCTACGGGGACTTTTTCTTCCAGGAGCTGATGCCGTCGGTCGAAGCGAAGTATCGCTGCGGTGGGTCGAAGGGACAGCGCGCAATGATGGGCCTGTCGATGGGCGGCGGCGGATCGGTGGTCTATTGCCAGCGTCATCCGGAGCTCTTCTCAAGCTGCTACGCGATGAGTCCCTGGCTGGATGAGCCGCGGGGCGAGGTCGGCGGCTGGAACGATGCGATCGACTGCCTCTACTACACCTGCCGCTCGGTCCGGGAGAACTCGGCGCTGGATTATGTCTCCACGGCGGACGAAGCGACGCGGGAGCAGCTCCGTTCGGTCGCCTGGTTCGTGGACTGCGGCGATGACGATTTCATCCTGCATCTGTCGATGGATTTCCATCTCCGGATGAAGGCGGCGGACATCCATAGCGAACTCCGCATCCGCGACGGTATCCACAACTGGGAATACTGGCACCTCTCCCTCCGCTGGTCCCTTCCCTTCGCCTCCCGGAATTTTAGATAGGATTCTACACTGACCTTCGGGAGAAGGCCGCAGCTTGCTCCAAGGGTACTGCCTGCAGCGGAACTCCGCTCACTTCGTTCGCTCCGGCCCCTCCCATTGTCTCCTTCGTCATCGCTTCGCGATAACTCGTATCCAACGGGCCCCTCCCCCTGCCCGTGTCCGGGGGTGGACACGCCCGCTGCAGGCAGCACCCTTATCCGCGTCGTTTTCGACTTTCTCGCACCGAACAGTGTCGGAGGGGGTACACGCGATGTACCTCCTCCGACAAAAATGGCCGTTTTTGCTTGAGGAGGTCCAGACGATGGACCCCCTCGGACAGTGACCCTCGAAGCGGGAGCGGTTTCCGGCTTTCGGGCAACGGTTATAGGGCTTGGATGTGCTCCTCCGGGACTTCCATGATGTTCCAGGAGAGGACGGCGCCGGGGAAATGATGGCGGCGGATGGCGTCTAACGATTCGCGGATGTAGGACGGGGTGGTCGGTGCGATGCCTTCGCGGTAGTTGATTTCAATCCCCGGGAACTTCCCACAGGCGTAGGGCTCCATCGCCTTCAGCTGCCCGTCCAGGAATGCGACATCCATCGGGAAATCCGGGTACCCATCGGCCTCCGGCAACGCCGACTTCAGCATCGCATACTCAAAGCCCATCCCGGCCGGCGCATTCGTCATACGATAGAGCATCGGCTTGATGAAGTCTGCGTGCGCGGAGAGGATGGCGTAGTCCTGCCCGACGAAGGGGGCCATAAACGGCGCGTAGAGGTCCATCCCGACCTGCAGGCCGCGGCTTCGGAGGCTGTCGGCAATGGCTGCGACCGCCCCGCTGACGATCCGGCCTTTCGCCGCAAAGAAGTCGGCTGCGAGGGGGTTCTCGAAGACGAAGCCCGTTTCGGGCGTATAGCCGCTGACTGACAGCAGGCGCCCCTTTTCGGCCGCATAGGCCTCCCGGATGGCGCCAAGATCCACGCTCTCCTCAGCAAAGCGAGCCTCGCAAAGGGGACATCCGCAGCTCAGGACGCCGCTGATCCCGCCGACGAAGGACTGCGTGCGAATCCGGTCCAGGAAGACCCCGTCGAAGCCACAGTCGGCAAAGAGGCTGTCGTAGAGGGCGACGATACGCTGCGCATTTTCGGGATCGGAGGGACAGTTGAAGCGGAAGCCTTCGCCCTCCTTTAGATCGAAGTGCTCCGGCGCATGGCCCCAGATGTCGACCGACGGCGCGTTGTCGCAAACCGCCTCCGTTTCGGCAAATACCGGCAGCCAGAGGAGCATATCGATGCCCTTTTCGTGCAGCTGTGCCCCGACCTCCCGGTAGATTTCCTTGTCCTTGCTCCATCCGATGATGACCTTGCCGACGGGAATCTTCGCCGTCACGGAGTCAAGCCGCTCCAGGACGGCTTCGGCCGCGTATTCGGGCGCATCCCAGGACCCGAGCGAAACCTGTACAATATAGGTGAGTTCCTCCTTGGGGGCCTTCGGGTTTTGACAGGAAACGAGCGCAACCAGCGCAAGAACAAGAAGCGTAAGTCTTTTCATAGGGCGATGAATTACCCTACGAAGTTACAAAATGATTGTTATAATCCCAAGGCCTTCTCCCTATCGCAGGGCGAGGCAGCGGCGGACCTGGTTGGCAGGGAGGTTGAACTCGTAGTGGAGCTTGCGGTAAATGGAGGCCTGCTGCTCGAAGTCGAGTTGGTAGACCGAGGGTAGCGAGAGCGGTTTCAGGATGCGCCTGTCGATCAGGCGGCAGACGTCCAGGTCCTGCAGGCGGTCAGGATGGAAGTAGCTGCCGCTTTCGTTTCTCAGCATCGCCGCGACGGCTTCCGGCGCGTAGCCGGGCTCGATGTTGCCGAGACGGATCAGGCAGCTTTCGCCTTCGTCCTCCTTCTGTTCCGCAATCCAGGATTCGTCGGTCGGGCGGTTCATCTGATACAGAAAGCCAGCGGGCGTTTCGTACAGCTGCTCAAGGGCTTCGATGTCCATAAAGGAGCGGCGTAGGAAGACCCCGTCCGCCCCCATCCGGTAGTGGTCCGGGTACGAGCTGTGCCGTGGCAGATGGTCGGCGATAACGTGCCGGTCGGTGATGTAATCCGCCTCCTGCTCGAGATCAATCTTGCCGAGCTGCGGGGCGAACGGCTCGTGGATGGAGCACCATTCGTAGTCCAGGGCTCGCTCGGTTGCGCAGTGATGCAGCCCGTTTCGCATAATGTAGTTGTTCACCACGCGCTGGTGCCCATCTCCACTGACCCGTAAAATGTACATCCCCCCGTCGCCGAAGCGGCCGGTCCGCCCATACTTGCGGTTGAAGTACTTAGTGTAGGACATCCGAAGGTAGGCGCCGAAACGATCGGGGGCGTCGGTGGCGACATTGACGTGGATGTGGTTGGACATTTCAGCGTCCGAATAGATACGCGCTCCGGTTGCATAGGCCCTCAGTGCGAGTATATTGATGAACATCCCGTGATCCTCCCGATCCCGGAACATTACCTCTCCGTGAGAGGTGAAGCAGATGTGATAACTGTCTTGCATAGCATCGTTTTTTTGCCCGCAAGAACGGAAGAATTATCCGTTTACAAAAAATGTACACGGATAAAGTGAAAAATCGCTGATCTACGCTGTTGTAAGGCCGTTTTTAACGGCCGTTTCGGGAGAATTTTCGATAAATATTTACTCGCTTTCTTGACCGATTCCGCAGAAAAGGCTAACTTGCCCCGTAAATCTATGCAGTCGGATGAAACGCATTGAAGTCGTAGCGGCGATCATTCGCCAGGGAGACCGGATCTTCGCGACCCAGCGGGGATACGGCGAGTGGAAGGATTGGTGGGAATTCCCGGGAGGGAAGATGGAGCCCGGCGAGACGCCCGAAGCGGCGCTGATCCGGGAGATCCGCGAAGAGCTCTCCGCCGAGATTCGCGTAGAACGGTTCTTCCATACCGTGGAGTACGACTATCCGGCCTTTCACCTGACGATGCACTGCTACTTCTGCTCCCTGACAGGCCCCGCCCTTCACCTGAACGAGCACGAAGCCGCCCGCTGGCTCACCGCTGACACCCTCCGTTCCGTCAACTGGCTTCCCGCCGATCTCGATCTGATTCAACGTCTCGAATCCGAGCTTCGCCGCGCATATCAGCCGGAGTGGCCCCAAATGAAGGTATGAGATGCCCGGTCAAGCCGGGCATGACGTTCGGTCGATCCGGGTATGACGTTCGGTCAAGCCGGGCATAACGATCTTGGTCAAGCCGGGCATGACGATCTTGGTCAAGCCGGGCATGACGATCTTGGTCAAGCCGGGCATGACGTTCGGTCGATCCGGGCATGACGAGTTCGTCATTCCCGACCCCGATCGGGAATCTCAGGGTGCTGGAGATGTCCCGAAAAATGGGACATTTCCGTCAGTGGCGATTCAACACAAGTCGCCTGAGGGAGAAGGTCGGAGAAAGCCGTGCCGTCTGCAAAGACTGCGTGTGAGGACGAAGTCCGAATAGCAATTCGGCTTTCGATGGCCTTCTCCCGAAGGCTTCTACTGCACCCGGGCCTTGAAGAAGGTTGTGATTTTGCTGTCCCAGCCGGAAGGGATGGAGTGCCCCATCTTAGGATAGAAATACATCTCCTTATCCGGGTTCGTTACGACATTGTACGGCGCAATATTCGTATGCGGCGGGCAGGTGCCGTCCTGGAGACCGATGTTCGCGATGATCGCGCAAGGAATCCCCTGCCGGTTGATCCGGGTCGCGAGATTTTTCGTGTCGAAATAGGACAGGAATCGGTACATCTCCTCGTCGCTCATCCCCATCTTGTCCCGTCCCGCATAGGCCACGTTCGCCGGCCAGTCCACGATATGGAAATAATCCGGGAAGTCCCCGAGGAAGGCCACGCCCGGGGCAATGGCGCGCAGCGGATACGGGCTCAGCGCAGCCGCCGCATAGGAGAAGGCCCCGCCCTGGCTCTTACCCTCCGCGAAGATGTTCGCGCTGTCGCTCGTCGGCCGGGTCGCCATAAAGCGGATGCCCTGCACGCAATCCATAAAGGCGCCGCGGTAGTAGTAGCCATCGCGGATGCCGAACTGGAAGGCGAACCAGTCGCCATAGGTATTGACGAAGTCCTGCGCGATCCCGTCCTCGCGAAGGTCTGCCGTGCGGTTGTTGATCACCTGACCGCGCGTCGAGAGATAGAACTCCGCGAACTGCCCGTTCCCCGAGGGACAGAAGGTCTTGCTGATGTTCGTCAGGTCGTCATAGCCATAGTAGTGCATCAGCACCGGATGCGCCTTCCCGTCCTGCGGCTCGAGATAGTAGCCGTGGATCGTCTCCGGCTCCCCCTCCAGCCCGTTCGGCACCGACTTGAGCTCGACGAAATAGCACTTCGCATTGGCATTGCTCCGCGACGGAATCTCCGTCAGCACCGGCGCCATATCGATCGCCTCGAGCTGCGCGATCGCCGCGTCCCAGAACGCGTCGAAATCCGCCTCGGCATCGGGCGCAGAGACAATCTGGAAGGGATCAATCCCGAAGAAGAAGATCTTCGTGCTCTTCTTGTTGGCAAAGCAGGCAGCCCGGTAGAAGCCCGGAGCGAGATCCTCCTCCGTCGTCACGACGACATCCTGCGTCGATGCGGCCTGGATTTCCGCCGTCCGGTTCAGCGTCACGAGCGTCTGCTTCTGATCCGTCGAGATCCGGACCATCAGGTCGATGCTCGCCGCGACCGTGTTCGGATTCTCCACGCGGAAGGTGATCGCCGGACGGCCTTCCCAGACCCAATCGTCGTTGTCCAGGATGGAGGCCGTAAGCGGCTGGAGGTCCTCCGGCTCCTCCGGACCGGGATCCGGGGGCGTAACCGGGGTCGGATCGGGCTCCGGCGTGATCGGATCATCTTTCGGGGAGCACTGCAGGGCGAGCAGCGCGGCGGCCAGGACGGCCATCAGGAAACGAAAATGGGTCTTCATCTTTTTGTGTATTAGCGCATTTCGACCCCGCGGCGCCAAAAGCGCGGGGTAATATCCAGGAAAGGGCGGATGCCGTGACAGATCACCTCTCCCCCGACGGGCGGAACCTCACCTGGAGCGAGGAAACGGTAGAGACGCTGGTTGGTCGTCGGCTCGTTGAGCGGGCCGAGTTCCGCCCGGTACGGGCCCAGCTTGATGTAATCGAATACCTCCCAGAAGGGCTCCTCGACGGCTTCGCGGCCGCTATAGAGGGCCACCTGCAGGCCGAGGGTCCGGGCGTGGCGGGCCAGGGCCAGGAGCGACTCCGGATCGCGTCCCTCCCCCAGGAAGAGGAAGCAATTCACCCCGAAGTTCTCCCCGACCAGGGCCGTAATGATCTCCGGGGTCAGCGCCGCGCCAATATCCTCTTTCAGGAAGGGCGAATGGCAGCCCGGACAATGACCCTGGCAGTTCGAAATTTCGACGGCCAGGGTCACGCGGTCCGGAATCTCCTCCATTACGACGGAGGTCAATGATGGTACATATTTAATCACTTCTCAATGTAGAAGCGGTGATGGGCCTCCTCCTGCCGCATCTCACTGAAGGAAGACACGCGCTTGAGGTAACCGATCACGCGGGTCAGGTAGTCGAGGTCGTGGCTCCCGCACTTCGGGCACACGGAGAGGGTATCCTTCGAGATGTACCCGCACTCGTTGCAAACCGTGTTGCGGCAGTTGAAGGTAAAGTAGTTCGTACCGTAGTGGGCGGCCGTCCCGAGCAGGGCGCGGTACTGCTCCTTCGACAGGTGCTCCGCGATGTTCATATGCAGGGCGCTGCCGCCGTCGAGGTACTTGACGTACTCCTCACCGTGGAGTTTGAACTTGTCGATCATCGACAGGGACTCATCCTCCGGATTGTAGAAGTAGGAGCTGTACATATTGTGCTTCTCGGAGACGAAGTAGCCGTCCTTGCGGTCCCACTTGTAGTTCTTTCCGGAAAGGTTCTCGCCCGGGACGAACTCGGTGTTGAACATCGTGTCCTTCGTACGGGAGCGGCGGTTCGCGAGGTTGATCGTCTCGAGGAGCGTGTTCACGAACTCGCGGTAGGACTCGTTCGGGCTGATCTCGAGACCGAGGAATTCGGCCGCGTCGGTCAGACCGTTCACGCCGACGGTCAGGTACTGCTTCCGCATATCGATGAAGCCGGCCTGGTAGACGTCGAGCATCTTCGCGGCGAGGAAGTCCTTGATGATCTCGTTGAAGGCGGTCTGGTACTTATGAACGCGGAGGGTCTGTTCGGTCAGCGCCTCGCAAATGTAGCGGTAGAGGACGGCCTTGTCGTAGGAATTGCGCTTGAGCGCCACGCCGGCGGGCATCGTCTCGCCCTTTTCGGCCTTGAAGTAGCGGCGCGCGGCATCCTGGATCAGGCGGTTCAGGTTCACCGTCATCACGGACTTCGATCCGGTCGCCACGGAGGCGGTACCCATCGAGTACTGGTGCGTCGTATGGTTGTGCTCCTCGTCCTCGAGATCCTTCAGCGAGTTGCGGAGGCGGCAGCAGCTCGAGAGGCTGTCGGGGCTGTTCGAGAGGTAGCAGAAGAAGCTATGGCCCTCGGCCCACATCTCGGCCGTGAAGTCGGCGTACTCCTTGTCCGCGAAGTCGTCGCCGCCGTCGGTCAGCAGGGCCATCGTCTCCACCGGGAAGGTCAGCACGTACTTCGTGCGCTCCTTGTTGAACCACTTCATAAAGTGCTTCTGCAGCCAGGAAAGGGTCTCCCACTTCGGGGCCGTGCCGTCCGGGAAAAGGAAGTCGCCGAAGACGCCCTCGAAGTACGGCTTGTCGAAGTAGCCGATGTTCCAGAAGACGGTCTGATAGCCGCGGTTGCCGGCCGGCATATTCATCGAATGGACAACCTGCTGGAAGCAATTGTCGATAACCTTGGTCAGCGTGCGCTGCTTGGTGTTGTTCTCGACGACCTCGTCAAGGCGCTCCAGGTAGTTGTCGCCATAATCCTTGCGGATGAAGTAGTCGAGGTACATCAGGAACTCCGGGGTCGCGACCGCGCCCATAAACTGCGAGGAGATCGAATAGACGAGGTTGATGAACTCGCCGCAGAAGGACTTCAGGTCGGTCGGGGCAATGGAAACGCCGCCGAGCTCGCGAAGGCCCGTCACCAGGAAAGGATACATCGTGATCGCGACGCAGTACGGATAGCCCGGAGTGCCGCTCTCATCGTGCTTGTACAGGACGTGCGACTCGATGTCGGCGACATACTGCTGCGCCAGGCTCCGCCCATAGAGGGAGCGGATCTTGTCCTGCATAATGTAGCGGTTCTGCTTGATGTTGTTCTCCTTATAGAGTTCGTGGCCCAGGGTGACGATGTTCTTGTTCGTCACGTTCGCGTTCGCATCGAACTTCGAACCGGTGGCGGCATTGGAGGCCTTGATGTAGTCCTTGATGAAGTCGTTCTTCTTCCGGAGATCCATACCCCGGTCGAAGGTCTCGATGTACTCGAGGGCGACTTTCTTGTTGATTGACATCAGGGAATCCACCACCTGACGGCGGATTTCCTGGCTGGACATCTTGTCATAGGTATAGAGGTTGTCGACGATCGAGACGACGATATCCTCGGGACAGGGCTGACCGGTCGAGACGTAAGCGAGGCGGATTCCCGCCATCAATTTTTCGCGGTCAAATTCTTCAAAACCACCATTGGTTTTACGGACTTCCATTTTATAAATGTTTAAGGGTCAAATTCTTAGCTTTAGTAAGAAAGGCTCGGAGGCTAAAAAATCCGGACTGTCATCGACAATCCGTCTTTGCCTCGGAGCATTTCCGAATGCAAAATTAGGAAGCATTCCGGGGCTTTTCAACCCCCGCGTGATGAAGTTATGAACAATGTTTTTAACACCCCTCGTCATTGCCGGCTGCGACCGGCAATCCCCTGTCATTCCGAGCGCAGCGAAGGAATCTCTTCCCTCGTCATTGCCGGCTCAGCCCCTCGTCATTGCCGGCTGCGACCGGCAATCCCATACCCTTCCCGGCCTCACCGCTACCGACGGCCCACTGCCGAGACCGTCAGTCTCAAAAACCAGGCATTTTCGCTACCGACGGCCCGCCGCCCGGGCCGTCAGTCACACCCACCCTCTCCCCTATCCCGGTTTTTGTACGTCCCTCCGCCCATATGGGGCGAGATAAAGGCGCTCC